>Ga0123352_10000511_pt1 | contig 47255 bp, 37 predicted proteins | sample TergutLab28metaG_FD_89700 | JGI IMG/M metagenome (GOLD analysis project Ga0123352, IMG submission 89700) | Labiotermes labralis P1 segment gut microbial communities from Petit-Saut dam, French Guiana - Lab288 P1 | ecosystem: Host-associated > Arthropoda: Insects > Digestive system > Gut ... | reverse complement strand
GTATATACCATGTTTAAAATATTCAGTACCTATATTTGTTGAATAAATATATAAAATGGAACTTTAGAGGTTAGCGGTGCGGTACGACCACTATAGTTGACATTAGGCGTCAAAAGGTTAAATTGCCAACATTTGCAATGTAGTGCAAAATAACTTTTGGCTCATCCAATAGCAATTCTTATAAGCTAGGACTTTCCTGACAATCTCAATCTTGTTGTGTTTAACATATAGATGTGGACACAAGGCAGAACACAATCAAGGTTATCACTCTGGTGGCTTAAGGGAAAATTAAAGAATAGAGCAGGCAGGATATTGACTCTCCAGGGAAAATATTTATAAAAATTTCCACATAAAATTTTAAAATACAATCTTTACACCTCAAAGGCGCCAGTACCCAAATTGCATTTTAATTGTGTGATTATGTGCAAAAATTCAAATCTCTACTGGACAATATACTGCTTTTATGACTCCCTAAACAATGGGACATGGGTCAACAGTAGTGCAAGAACTAGTAACCCCATAATTACTGCTCAGGCAAAGTGTGACCAAAAGCAACTGATCTAAAGCCCAGGTCTCTGCAACAAACACAAGAAATCCATTACATCGAAATAGGGCAAACATGGTGAAAGCTGATAGTGAAAATGTGTCTATCTACAAGGCCAAATTGATTATCATGAAGTGGAAAGACCAAAAAGACACGTCTCAAGTACAACCCATGACAATCAACTAGTTGTACTACAGCTTGAGATTGAGACATCCAAAGTCAAAATATTAATCAACTATTAATTGAATGAGGAGTGGAGTGGATATGAACGATGCTTGACAAGCTATCACAGAAGTACAGAGGCTAAGGCTGAAAAAGTACTATCAGAAACACTTTTGTACTTTGACATACAATGCCTCACTTGCTAACAACTGTACAAAATCAGAAGGCACAATTACTGGGTTGGTGTTCCAATACACAGCAATCCTTCATTATATGAATAAAACTGGTTCCAAATTTCTGCTTGCAGGTAAAACCTACTAAAAGCAAAAGCGAATTCCCATTCAAATATGAGTACGGGCTTTAAATGTCCCATGAGCTTACTGCTGGGCAAAAATCGGTTCAGTTCCAGCACTTTTCTCATGCATTTTTAGTAGCTTGGCATCACACAGTGCTACATACAGGAAGGCATCCCTTTATAAAACAGCCCACCTCAATACTGCAAATATGCTTCAGCGAATATCCTGCTGTTGCTTCCATGAATTCTCACAGGCACTCTACAGCAGCTGTCACATCAGTGCCTGCCCTACTGCTTGATGTATAAAGTGGCGTGCAGATTGGCACGTCATGTTTCTTTCAAAATAACTTAACTTGCCTTAAAATCCAGAACATCTGTATCTGCTATGCCTTCCTGATATTACAGATTTAAATTTTCAAACAAAACGACGACGACAACAGCATCATCATCGAGTTCTCTCATGGATGATACTACAGCCAAATTCATGTTACATTAATTGTGGCTGCCAAACCAATGGGTAAAGTCTTTCTGATTTTTTCCAGAAAATCTATACATGGCACTAAACACTCTAATCTTATACCAATACCACAGCTTTCAGCAATTCCTTTTGGTTTCTGTTTTTGAAAAGGAATTTTACTTTTGACTATGGCTCTATAGACATCCCTAATACGTTCACCATGTTCAATTCATCATATAAAGTCAAGTCTTTCAATTATACTTAATCAGTTCATATCCAACACATTTTAGACCCATTTCAGAAAATAACACTCATGAATAATGATGAATGGTATCAAAATACGATCATTGCAGAGATGCACATAAACACGAATACAAGACCCACGTTGATTCACTGCAGATCATGTGAAAACATGACATTACATGAGAAGCATGATTAAACATGCTCACAGACAAGCTATTCCCTGGGAAGTTGTATACTGCGCAACATTCACTCGTCCAACACAAACTGGTATGTGTTTGAAGGAACACCCAAAAGTTTTTTTTAACTCACTGCTAGGAGAGAGAATGCAAGCACAGGCAGTAAAGTTTTCAGTCATTCAGTGCCAACACAAACTGGTACGTGTATGAAGGAACACCCAAGTTTTTTAACTCACTGCTAGGACAGAGAATGGAAGTACACGCAGTAAAGTTTTCAGTCATTAGGTGTCATTGTATTTGCTAGCTTCTGAGTCAGTCTAATGAGTTTTCCAGCTATAACCCTTTGCCCCACACAGGCAAAACTGTAATCATACTGTATGAAACGCTCAAATACCTTTCAGGGACAATGTCATGGGGAGTTCACAGACTTCTGGGCCATTTTATCAATTGAAACATGGGAAAATTTTGGTTATAGATTGTAAGCATTCAGGTCACACCTCTCCTATTAGGAAAAAACCAACAAATTCTATGGCAAGGCTTAAACATGTAGTGTATCTGTGTGACTTTTGTGCCTTGGTTGCTCACAGCAGCAATTTCAGGCTGCTAAAAACACAGTTGTGGACCCTGATAATTCTTACTTGCATGATTTATTCTGTTGTGATCTCTGCTCTGTGTATGGATACAAATGCACCTCACAGCTGGATATCTCTGAAATTTAGGACCAATCACTGACCATGTATGTGATTCCAACAGTCAGTTGCAGCAGTGCTTGCAGCACTGGCAGAATCGTCAGTGCAACTGCATAAACTCAAAAGAGGTCAAGTCTGAAAGGGACATCATGATGTGTAACAGAGGTAAAGATAGTTCATTCCTGACTGGAAACTATCAGATATGGCCTTGTATCACTTACATGAGCAAGTGCCACTGTTTCACAAAGAACAAGTGTCAACTTGCATGGAATTTGATTTATAAGTACCAAAGAACTGCACAATAACCCTCAGGCAGGCAATCAAAGACTGTTACAACAACTAGAATATATAAACCTCACCACTCAACTGATACTTTTGCTGCAAACAGGAACAGAACATGTTTTGGCAGTGTATAGTATGCTACGAGATCAGACAGTGCCATGAAACAAAATAGAACTGTTAAATATTTTAAGGTGAGACACACTCATTATGCTATCACATTCTGATGACTTGTTCAAGCTGAAACAGGCAGCCTACTGTATCTTGTAATATGAGTTGTGTATGGCTACTTGAAAAAAGAAATACATCTAAATCTGTGAAGACTGCAATGTACGTTTCAGTGCTGTACACAGTTTCTGATACAACTATATGACTGCAGGCATCTAATGAGTTACTGAGAAAATACCACATTTATGCAAATGGAAGACTAAGGTCCCCCCTCCCCCACTGAAAGTTGGTGCATTTTAAATTTGCGAATGAAGCACCAAGCTGAACTGTGCTCAGCCAAACCAAGGCTTGCACTGCCAAACTGTCATGCACATCATGTGCAGAGAAAGAGAGAGAGAAAAAGCATGCCACAGTATTGTTACCTTGGACTCATGCCTATTCTGAGTCATTTGTTATTCCATTAAAACATCAGGCCAGACAGACTATGGCTATAAGCATGACCTACCTTCTGAATGCAATCAGGCACAGTTATGACACCAAACTGAAACCAATGGTGATTCACTATGCAGAGAAAACAAATACATAGGTGGCCCAGAGAGTAATGCACCCCCCCCCCCTTTTTTTTTGGCCAGTGACAATGCTAGGAATGTGAGATTTTAGATAAAACAAATTTCGAGTTTCCAGCATTTACGTACAAATTTGTAAAGCTTTCTGACAGCACCACCCCACAATGGAGTCAATGATATCTGGTACAAATAACATGCTGTGATAGAATTCCTTGTTGCTGAGAAAGAATCAGAAACATCCACACACATCTTTGCAATGTTTATGGAAGTGTTGTGGTCAACAGAAGCACTGCTGGTCAATGGGTGAAAAGCTCGAAAGCTTCTGGAACAGGAAAAGCAGAGTTCCATGATTTGCCTCAGGCCATCCTGCCACAACTGTTAGTCCTGAAATACTTAAGCATGCTGAGGCCTTTGTTTGCAAGGATCAACGCATCACAACACAACAAATGGCGCTCAGTCTTACAATCAGCAAAGGAAGAGTCACATCATCTGAGACCTTGGACATTTGAAGGGGTTCGCAAGATGGTTTCCTCAGAGCCTCACAGTTGAACACAGAAGTGAGAGAAAGGCTGAAGGAGAGACCTTCCTATTCCACAATGGTAAAGCAAATGAAACCTGGGCCCAGCATTTTGAACTGGAGAAAAAAGGCAATCCATGGAATGACACCGTCCTCAATCTCTCCAGAATTAAAAATTCAAAAAGTCTCCATCAGTGAGCAGTCATGATCAGTGTCTTCTGGGACTGTGCAAGAGGAATTCTTCCGGCTCCAATGCCGGGAGGGGACACAACTATGAACTTTAAAGCCAAAATCAGGATGCTGACAGAACTCTGGAAGCATTTCATGAATTTAGCTTCACAGGAGTTTGTAGTCTCTAGAAGCCAACATAAAATTTGGTGTGACAGTGTTGCACCAGCTACCATATGTCCCCAATCTCGCACCCTCACATTTCCACCTATTTGCAGCCCTGAAGGATCCAATCCATAGTGTGAATTCTGAGACTGATGACATGATTCACGCAGTGAAAACTTGGCTATGGGAGTAGGAGAAGACAAAGTACCAACCAGGCATACACACATTTGTTCCTTGCTGGCACAGGACCACAGAAATGGACTGAGACTTTGTAGAAAAAGAGGGTTGGAGTCAAACCATCACTCTTCATAATGCGTAACTTTCTTGATCTGGGAATAAATATTTATTGAGGAACAAGCAAGGGGCATTACTTTCTGAGCAACCTTCATAACTGCATGGCAGCAAGATCTAAGGGTTCTACCAGGTTAGGTGCTTCTTTGCCTGAAAACAGAAACAGAGCTGGCTTCTAAAGCGCCGTGCTTGTTTAAAAAATTAACATGATGGACGAGGTCCCAATAACGAAGAATGTGTCAATTAACTTCAGCTGTGCTGTTCTCTCATCTGCACATGACAATTTGGCAATGCAAGTATGAGTTTGGCTCGGCATGGTCCAGTTCCTACATATATGGTTTGGGGCTTCATATGCAAATTTAAGGGAAAACCCATCTTGCAGTCAACTAAATACGGTATTTTGAAAGTAACTGGCATAACAAACAGTGTTTAGACCACAGAAAGCTCTAAAGAAAACAAGATTATAAATTATATAATACACTGGCCCTGTCAGCTTCCTTATATGGTAGTGAACTGGACCATTACAGCAAGAGACACAAGAAGAATAAGAGCAGCAGAGATGAAAAATATGAGAAAAACAGCAGGTTACAATTGGACCGATTATAAAACAAACATAGAGATTGTGAAGGTATTAAATGTAAGCCCCAATTCTGGACATAATATGGGACTACAGAAGAAATTGGATACAAGTAAACAGAATGCCTTATAACAGATTACCAAGAATAATAAAAAAACTACACAACAAATGGCAGAAGGAACCAGGGAAGACCTATGAAGAGAGTTCTGGATGTGTGAGACTGGAATCGTTCAACAAGACATGACAGCTACATGATGATGATGAGGTACTAAATATGACTGCAAACGTTTATAACACAACATAGTATGCACTGAAACTTGTTAACACCAAATCTCTGGGATTATTTGAATAGAGGTAGACCAACTTGATGACACTTGCTTTATTATGTCAATTTACTGCTCAACATATTGTCATCAAGTTGGTCTACCTCTATTCAAATATCATGATGATGCATGGTCCAATACGCATAAGACTCTGGGATTAGTAGAGTTCCTTTCAATATTATTTCATGGTATTATATACCACAACCTTACTTGTGTACACATATTTCAAAAACCAGTTACTTGGCTGGTGGTACTTATTACCACTCAAGTCTCACTCACTCACTCTCTCTCTCTCTCTCACACACACAACCACACTAACAAATAACTGGTCACTGTAAAATGTCACCTGGGCAAATTGCTGTCAACAAAAGGTAAAGCAATCCCATTACAGGCCCAAAGGGTTCCAGGAAGTTAAGGCTCCCAGATTTCAAGACAATCGGCACATGGAGGTGGAAAGGTTGTCAGCCCTACACACCAGCCACCTTTACCCCCCAGGAAATATTCCTGGTACTCATTTCTGTTAGAGGCTGAGTCAACCCCGAGGCCACAGTGCAGCTGGAAGGATTATGTCAATGAAAAAATTCCAATGACACCATCGGGAATCGAACCCGCAACCTTCCTACTTGTAGTGCAGTGCCTCAACCAACTGCGCCACCGCGTACCCCCCCTGTCAACAAAGGACAGAGAAATCTAAAACAATCACTGTGTAAGTTGGATAATCAACCCAACTTCTACTCACTTGTATGTCAAGTCCGTGTACTATGTAACACTTTAGAGTGAAACATCCAAGACCAGAACTGTGTAACATCAGGAATGAATCACGCATGAACTTATTCCAAAGAATTCATATCAATGGCATAAAAATTCAAAATAACATTATAAAATGTTCGACCTTAACATAAATTAATTTACATGTTATGTAACAATGATACACACGAAATTACGCATGTGTACTCTCAGACAACTGTTCTTTCATTCAATATTTTCTTCAGAAGTGTACCACTGCAAGCAACTGGGAAATAAAACAAGCAGAAGTCCTGAAGAATTTAAGGAATTATTTACATATTTCAATGTTCACAAACATTGAAGAGTCCTGTGGGGTAAGTGTGGTGCCACACCACTAAACCGTTATGCAACATAATATTCTTGTACAATACAGAACTACAAAATAACACATTTTTCAGGCTTACCATTTTAAGACACTTACCTGTTAAGCACAATTCACTGAATTTCACTGTATGCACATTCCTGCATTACACAACACTGACTTATGAAACACATCACATTATGACCAAGAAACAAATGGTAAACCATGCACATGGTCAAAGCAATCTGCATGCAAATGCAATATTATGTCTGGCCCCTTTCCACATTTGCCAGTTTTCTACCATTCTGTAAAGTGTCTCATCCATTTGTTTATAAATTATTTTATGTCTTCTACTGCCCACGTGGCAAAAAAGAAGAAAAGTAAAACTAATGAAGGTGGTAATAAAAGAATGAGAAAGGCAATAGATTTGGAAAAGGAGGGGAAAAAACAGCTCTCACACAGCATATAATCCAGGCAGTAAAAGCATACACATAAAGCATTTCCAATATATACCAATCCACAATGTGGCTGTCAGAACAGAACCCTGTTTTAAGTCATGGGGCACATATGCTTCAAACCCATACTCACTCAATGTCATCCCTGTGATTTCCCCAGTTATGGGCTCCTCCACCTTCACGTTTGTCAACCGGTTTCACACCACTGTAATTAGGACGACTATTCTGGATTACAATTATCTGTCACTTGCATTCCAAGCATCATGCAAGACAAAAATACAAACAGTGCCTCTAATCCAACAATACTCACTAGCTTATTTTCACTTTTTGTAAATTATAACCATTTCAACATCTACATACTTATTTATTATAACCAACAATGCACAATTAATATCATAAAGTATTTATCATAAGTCTCTTTGTGTAATCTAAATTGCTACATGTTTCAACATTTTTATGTTATCAGCAGGGCATTATAACAATACCCTCCTAAGGTACATACTTTTTCTGAATTACAGCTGTTGAAAATACAATTTACAAAATTAACATCTTTATTTTACAAATTGTATTTTCAACAGTTGCAATTCAAAAAAATATGTAAATTAGCAAGACATTGTTATAACTCCCTGATGATGACATAAAAATACCAAAATATGTAGTTTAGATTACACAAATACACTGTTGTGATATATACTTTATATTGTGTATTGTTGGTTATAATAAGTAAACAATAAAAGATGCACTGTACATGGATTAAAATAAAATCTATAAACTTATTTCTCAATACAAGAGTTGCAGATGAATTAAACGTGGCAAACAAAATCTTGTGTCTGCCATTTCCTACTGAAGACATACAACACCCAGATATTATAAACCATAATTCACAAACTTGCCAATATACATGTTAGTCACAGTTGTTACGGAAATGTGCAATTACTATGATCAAGTTTCTGTGTGTAATTAACTCATTCCCTATCTTCTTTTTTAATATGAGTCAACTTTAATAATTTGAGTGTCATGCATTCTGTCAAGTTCTATAGTGTGATAATGACAAGCAGAACCATGCCCTGCATGGAGAAAGGTACTTAATTAGTAGTACAATTAAAACAGCAGGCCTGTTGTCAATGAATACAATGGAGTTACTCCATACCCCATAAACATCATGAGGATCCAACTACTGACTCGAAATCCTACCACATATTCAAACTCCCAACCAGTACTAACTGTAAAATACTGTCACAAAACCAGGTTTATTCAGAAAAATTACCTCAATGCTGAATGTCAATAAATATGTAGGATTAGCATTCTACACAAAAAAATCACATTTCAAAGTTTGTCATATCAGTAAAACCACACCAACCAAAATCATGGTGCTCAGAGAAAAAAAGAAAACATATTACATACAGGACACGGCGAAAGCTTAAAATCAAGAAAGAAAACATAATTTATCATGTCCACAACTGCAGTAAGATTGAAATAATTTTGTCTTGTAATTTAGGTACGAATACAGCTGATGTAACAAAATGTTACAATCATGTACAATGAAACCTCTACTGACAGTTCTCCCATGCATCATTTTCCAAAAAGTGTGATGCTCCTTGTTAAGAGTTGTCTTACTTAGTGAATCATTCATAATTCCTTGTCCTGGATCACATTATGATCGACGTTCTAAGAAAAAACAACAAACTTAATGTGGTGTTTTTGAAACACCGCAGTGGTAACCTGCCCATACTGGAAGGGCCATCACAGCTGTAATAGTACATATAAAATGGTACCATGCTTTGGCCAAGCGAGGACTGCAGGAAGGGCAACAGGGGTGAGGATGGGGCTCGATTTTGGACATGAAATCTGCAGTGTTCTGCAGTTGTTAGTGTTCTCACACTGTAACATTCACTTTATCTTGCTAAATTCATCATTTAACACATGCATGACATAGTGTCACCCCTGTTATTTGTTATGCTTGTTATTCCCCTTTACCCATTATTTCTTGTACATAAAAACCTATACATCCAAGCTTGCCATGTCATCTTTTATGAAGCCAGGACACTTCCAAAAAAACTTATAATCAAAGGAGATGCAGAGACAATCTCAGAAATGGTTTAACACAGCAAAAAGCATCATAATCATCATCAGCAACACTGAACTACACTGCTACAAAGAAAGGAAGATCCAAGAACAAATTTAACAAGTGCAAGTCCCACAATAAGAGACTGGAGGGGACTACGGTATCTGCAAACTTGTGAGAGTACCCTATTGGTTTGGTACTAGAATGTGGAGGAATGAAGTCGTCCTACTAATGGCACATTACATGAACCAAGAGACAGCTAACAGAATGCAACCACAAAAATAAGCAACAATGAGACAGGCCTCTTCTACAACTGCCACCCAGATCAAATGCTGACAGGGAAAGGCCAGTTCTGTAATGAGGGATAAGTGCCAATGAGACAAGAATTACCACTGTGCTGTAAGAGATGAAGCAGATCTTGAAAGGAAAATCAGTAAAACAATGCTTTAAACACACACATACACAAATCCTGTATTACACAACCATTTCTCTCAGTTTATGAAGGCTCTGTATGCCTGCATGGTGTGCAGTGTAGAAACATTTTATGCTTATGGACAACTAGACTGCTCATCCCTAACACATACCATTTCTAAGGGAACATGAAGTTGTGTATTATCTACCAACTACACAGGTATGTTACAACTTCTTCATTGGGGCATCATAAAATATTTCAAACAGTTCTACAGTAAGCACCTAATATAAGACCTGTGCTTGGTGAACTTACAAGGACAACACAGTAAAAACTGATCTCTTGCAACACAATTCATAACAGTGGCTTCACACTAAGTCAACAATTATGAACTGTCTTCCTGAACTTAACACACAAACAGGCTTTGGCTCCGGCAGTGAAGACGATGTCTGCACAAAGGCTGAATTTGGCTGAGAGGGATGTTGACTTCAGTTCTTATGGGTACACCCATGATAGCTCACCCATGGTGTTTCCAGCACTGCAAAGCTGTGATGATTGTGGGGATGGAGGGAGCAGAGCAGAGGCACAGGGAGAAATGTTAGGAAGAAACAATGCCAAGCTCTACTGAAGTCATGCTACTTACAAAAACTGTTAAAAGCTACTCTTTTACAGACTCTACATTGGCAAGTGTGACAAACAGAACACTTGTAGCATAAGGTTTCAACTAAACAGTTGACAATTACAGATTTTTCCTTTTTTTTTTGGGGGGGGGGGGGGGAATTTTCATTCAGGTACCAAAGCACCTTTCAACTTCATCATTATTTCTGTGGGCCTAAGTGCAAAATGCTTATTTTTTTCCTCCTTTCTCATGTTTCTGACAGATTTAATGCTGTCTTGCAGCAGGTGGTTTTTCCCCTATGTTCAGTTTTTCCTGTTCTCATTTCAGCAACAAAAGACAGCAGTTTCCCAGTACACAGATGAAAGAAATAATGCAAACTGTGTTCACTGGTGGTACCATTTACCTCAGGGCACAGAAGGGTCAGCACACCTTCTGTGTGAAAACCATTAATTCCCTACTGTTATGTTACACTGTAATATTTCTATACTGGAAATCCATGAGCTATGGTTTCTTTATATATGCCAAATAAATATATTCACATTTCCATGTAAACAACAGTTTGCTCTCTCAACCTGCTTAAAATGTCTTCTAGTTGCTGGATTGGTTTGGTTGAATAAATTTTGCAACATATGAAGGATAACAACATAGTTTTTCTTAATATTTTTACACTGAAGTCCGAAATTCTAGAACCGTTGTGATCTGCTGAATGAGTGCACTGTTCATATGAATGGTCAAGATACTGATTTAGATCACTTACGTTTTATCAGATCCTGACTGACGGTCAAATTCCCTTTTTCCACGATTGTCATACCCACGACCAGTACCTCTGCTACCACGGCCTACACGGCCAACACCTCGTCCTGAACCACGACCTCTCTGGCGAACATCACTTTCTGATCGAGTACCCTCACGATCTCTCGGCTCTCTGTTGAAACAAGACATATTTCACATTAAAAGTTTAAATTATAAGTAGAAGAATTTACACACAATAAGAGCTATAACTGTCATTACCAACATTAAACATAGTGCACCAAAGTTGCTTTGTGATACACTGTAACACAGCACACTTCAAAAATCTGGTCAAATGGAAGTCAAAATAAACTTGATAAACCAATAAACAATTACCAATGTAAAACTAGAAACTTCAAAAAAACTGCCTTTCCTGTAACAACTACATAAGAATATAATACTACTGTCATTCATGTTGAAAACAATGTACTGTCACAATGCAAGAAGACACAAATAAGGACCATGTATCCAAAATATAAACATGATTCTATATTGCAAGTACACGTAATAAATACCACACCTATCAACTAGATGACATCGGATAAATATCACTATAACTCAGAACAGAATATTATGGAGACCCGTCTCTGCCAAGAGGCATGTACCAATTTTAATTTTGCATCACATCACAGGTTTTAAGAGAACTTCCATGACCATTTTCACCAATAGTTATGAAACAAGCACTGCTTAATGAATGCTAACAAAACTGGAATGTACAGCCTGTATATAATGAGACTGTGGTTTCATTAGTGACTAAAATGCTGAGTCTCATTTAAACATCATTATTTACAACTGCAGAATTACTTTGCATGCCCTTTATACAAATAAAAGGTAAACAAAAACAAAACATAAATGTTTCAATTTTCTGCCATTTTTGTGTTCAACATACTTCACTGAGTAAAAAACAACCTGATTTAGAATGTTATTCCCTCCCAAAATAAAAATTTATTGTGCTGTGCCATTACATAGCAAGGCTCAATGTCAAAAAAGGTTTCTTACTTCATAACCAGACCACAACAACATGTGAAGTCAGGAAGTCTTTGCATTCAAGTTCACAATGGTTTAGTAATTTTCAAAGTAAACATCATGTAACATGTCACACAGTAACAGGGACCAACAGCTTTCACTTTCTAGCAAACCACACTGCACACTGCAAGTTTAGGGCTAATGGGTGTCAATGTGGTTGATTCCAAGCAGTCACACACAAAATGTAGTGACACTTCAAAGAAATTTGCTGCATCCATCTACTGGGTAGAAGAGAAAGCTGTACTAGAAAAATCAGACCAAGATGTAGCCACTGAAGGACCAGTTATACAAGGAAAACACAGTAGTAAGATGAGACTGTGCGCCAGTATTTCCAAAATGACCAAAGAACATGTGCTTGTTAAAGTAACCAATGACAAAGCTGGAGACAAAAAAGGATATCAAGTAATGTAAAGGTGTGGGGGAAGGTGTAAAGGGATAGGAAAGGACAATGCACACACATGGTTTCAGTGCAACTGAGTGAGGTTCTTTCAGTAGTGATTTGCACAAATGTATGCTGGTTTTTTATTCTGCATTCCAACCATCACTTGACCACTCCCTTCTTCATACCTTGCCCCTCTGCATAAAAAATCAGGTAATTTTCCTCTGAGGTGGAGAGGGGTTAATGATTCCTTGCCAACCTCTCTTCAGGTGAGATAGGACATGGAAGGGTTGGTATAGTGAGCAGCTGCATGACAAACGTATCTTGTGCGTCAATTTCCTACAGGAGCAAAAGACTTCCTTATCCTCCAAAATTGCTTTACCAGATCTGCAGAACACCCTACCCTCCTATTCAGTGGACAATGGTGAGCTCCTTCCCAAGCAATAAAGCAGCCATGGTATGAAGCTGACCAAACACCTCCATAAGATCAAGAATGTGCGTAGTTTTAAGTGAACTCCCTCACACACTTTCATGGCACTGTAATTATACACACAGAGACAACTGTCCTTTACAAAATGACAGGAATTTAGGAGCAGCATTCAGGCAAGAGATGAGACAATTCTTGTTACCACTCAGCATTTCAAAAGAAAACATGTACAGGTAGCCCTTGTTTTAGCCCTAGTTATGTTCCAGACATAGTGGGTGTAAATCAACTGTAATACTCCCATAAGAAATAAGGGAACAGGCAAGGGTCTGGGGCAGTCATGCCAGTGACAGCCTTTTCAAATATGGTACATACACTTACTTAGGTCATTGAGCCACATCCTTGAGAAGCTAACCTTAACGTTCATTACTTCATTTACAAGTGCCCGCCACCTATCCCTATCTTGAGCCAGATCAATCCAATCCATGCCCCCTCAACCCACCTCCTGAAGATCCTCCAATGTACACCTGCATCTTCCGAGTGGTCTCTTTCCCCTCAGGTTTCCCCACCAAAACCCTGTATATGCCTCTCCTCTCCCCCATATGCGCTACATGCTCCATCCATCTCATTTTCTATATTTGATCACCCAAACAATATTTGGTGAGGAGTACAGATCATTAAGCTCCTCATTATGTATTTTTTTCCACTCCCATGATACCTCGTCCCTCTTAGGCCCAAATATTCTCCTCAGCACCCTACCCTCAAACAATGTCAGCCTACATTCCTCCCCCAATGCGAGCAACCAAGATTTACACCCATACAAAAGAGCAGGCAATATTGTAATTCCATATATCGTGATTTTTATATTTTCAGATAGCAAACTGGAAGACAAAAGATTCTGAACTGAATGATAGCAAGCATTCCTTGACTTCAATCTGCTCTTAATCTCTTCCTGAATAGAATTTTGATCCATTCAGTTTGTTCCCAAGTATCTGATCTGTTCCGCCCTTTCAAAGGAACTGTTATCAATCTTCATATTGTGACTTCGTCCTGCATTCTGATCTCAAGACGTTACAATGTACTTAGTTTTATCAGCATTTACTTCTAGTCTAGTCTCCTTCCTGGCAACTAATAAAGCTTCTGTGTTTTTCTTTATAGTATGCATGCTTGCACCAAATACGTGGTGTGGCTATAAAATAACTGGACTTAATTTTGTTTTGCTTCCCTGTAAACTTGGCAACAGCGAGCAGTGTGTGGTATTGGCTTGTGCTCTCCCCTCCATTCACGATTACAATTTAAAGGTCATGGGGCAAACAGTTTCGCAGTAGCCTTTGCTTGAAGTGGATCATGTTCTTGTTCTCCGTTGGAATCAAGTTAAGTGTTAATGTGGAGCAATGCATCAATGTGAAATTCTGTGTGAAACTTGGAAAGCCCACTATAGAAACGCACTATTTGTTGAAAGTTTATGGTGATAACTGTCCATCTCGTACTCAAGTTTTCGAGTGGTTTAAAGGGTTTAAGGAAGGAAGGGAAGAGATCAGAGACGACCAGCACCCTGGTCGTTCCAGCACATCCAAAACAGACGCTAACATTCAAAAAGTCAGTGAAAATGTTCGACAAAATCGTCGCCTGAGAATTCGAGCAGTTGCTGAGTTAATTAACATCGACAAGGAAACTGTTCGATAGATTTTACATAACAATTTCAACATGAAAAAAGTGTGTTCGAAGATGGTGCCGAGACTCCTCACTAGTGAACAAAAGGAAATTCGAAAGAACATTTGTGCTGACATTCTTCAAAACATTGAAAAGACCCAGACTTTTTAGAGAATGTAATAACTTGTGACGAATCATAGTTTTTTCAATACAACCCAGAAAGTAAGCGCCAATCCATGGACTGGAACAGCCCCAGTTCACCAAGCAAGGCGGAGCAAAACCAAATTTAAAGCAACGATCTTTTTTTTTCAACATCCGAGGGATTGTTTATGCGGATTGGGTGCCTGAAGTTCAGGCCATTAACCAAGTCTACTAGAAGGAGGTTTTGACAAACCTTCCCGATTGGGTGAGAAGAAGACCCGAAATGTGTAAGAACAGCTCATGCGTTCTTCACCAAGACAACGCGCTGGCACACGACGACCTGTCTGTCAAGACGTTTTTGACGAAGCACAAGATCACCATGTTGGTACATCCACCATACTCACCTGACCTAGCCCCATGTGACTTTTCTTTATCTCTAAAGATCAAGTCTGTGTTAAAAGGTACCAGGTTCGAGTCCAAAGATGCAGTGAAGGCAAAAGCGACAGAGCTCATGAATAAGCTATCAGAAGATGACCTGCAGCACTCCTTCCAACAGTGGAAGATTCGCATGGAGTGGTGTGGGGATCGGGGAGGGAAGTACATTGACAGTGACATTTCTTTTGTATAATTTTTTGAATAAAAAATGTTCTAACATCAGTCTGGTTACTTTATAGCCACATCACATACGTTATCAACAGCGCGAACCAAAATTTGATGTATACCATTTAATTTCAAACCATCCTGGTTTACCTGAACCGTCCTAATGGTGTATTCTTAAGTTGAAAAGCAATGGTAATAAAGCATCTCCTAGTTTCAATCCATTTTTAATAGGAAACATGTCAGACAATTGCTTGCCTACCCAGACTCTGCTATAGACCTACGCATACACATCATTATCATTTTGTCATCACCTTTATGCAGTGTATTTACAATTACATGCCTGAAATAAACCAGATTTCTAGGGTACAGTGTTGCAGCTGTTCTGTATTTATAATTTGTGCTACATGTAATGTTATTTCGCCTGTGAAATATGTTTCATACTTTTACATTAGCACTTTCCCTAGCATGTGTGCAGTGCCCAATATGGCTATTTTTTGTACTTCCTTAATTTTGTGCAATCCTGGTATGTTGCTCAGTTATTGTTCAAGTGATTTTGATATAGTTCCAAGTCGCCCCTAATATTACTGGTATCACTTTTACTTTCACATTACACATTCAATGAATTTCTATTATTAGGTCTTTATATTTTAAAATCTTCTCAGCTTCTTTTTTGATCACATTTCTGTCTCCAGGAATTGCAACATCAATCAACATGCACGCTCCTCTTTTATTATCACAGATTATGATGTCCAGTTTATTGTTAGGGATAGTTCTGTCAGTTTATTATTATTATTATTATTATTACCACCAACACACATTACTATTACTACTATTATTATTCATCATCTTAATACAGGTTATTTACAATTATATACTGAAACAAACCATGTTTTTAGGGTACACAGTGTTGCAGCTTTTCTGCATTTACAATCTGTGCTACATGTAATGTTATTTTGCATGTGAAATATGTATTGTACTTCATGTCAGTACTTTCTGAAGTGTGTGTGTGTGGGTGGGAGTGTGTACAGTAACCAATATGGTTGTTTCCTGTAGTTCGTCGATTTTGTGCTTTCCCCGTATGTTACCAAGGTATTTCCTGAATGAGTTTGAAATGATTCCAGTTGCCTCTATCACTACTGGTATCACTTTTATGTTTACATTCCATATGCATTGTATTTCTATTGTAAGGTCTTTATATTTTAGAATTTTCTCAGTTTCTTTCTTGATCACATTTGTCTCCTGAATTCGAATGACATTAAAATTCCTTTTCCACTGTTATGGATTATGCTGTTCGGTTCATCATTAGGGATGGTTCTGTAGGTCTGCACTCGATTCCAAAATGGAGTTGCCGTATGTTCATGACAAGTTTAAACTAATTTTGGTTCATGCTCACACCAGTGTTCAACGTCTAATTTACTCACTTTAGCACACACTCTATCATGTCTATTTATTGTTTTATTGCCAACAACGGGCATGCTGATATGATGCATTCTACTCTCATCAAATAGTTTACAGCATCTGCATTTGTTACATATTTCTGCTTTAAATATTTCCCTTGCACGACTTTGGTTTGTAATGCCTGTTCTTGTGCTATTATGTCACTTTCAGCTTCTGCTTTCATAACTCCCCTCATCAGCCAAAGGAACATGTATTCTTCATTAATAAGCTGCCTATCTAATGTACTGGACAGGCATTACTTTGTTTTCCCACTGTTTCTCTTAAGGACTCTCCTAAGGCTTTTGCGTGTTGCCAGTCTTCCTTTTCTGCGTCACTGTTTGATTTCACTGGTTTCATTCTCCTACAAACTCTGCTGCTGTTTTAACTGTTGAATTCATACAGTCATGCACAACCTAACGACTTTTTAGTCGACTACGGACTGCATGTACGGCGGAGGTCCCGTAAAATTGTAATATTATAATACCACTGTGTTACAGCTGCCTACAGTATTCAGCACAGGAACATGCTGTACAGGTTTGTAGACAAGGAGCAACAGGCTACACCATATAACCTAGGTGTGTAGTAGACTACACTATCTATGATGTTCACATGACGAGGAAATTGCCTAACGACACACTTCTCAGAGAGTATCCTCGTCGTTAATTGATGAATGTATTTGGTCAATTACTTTGTGGCTTTTAACAATATTTACAAAGTGGTCTTATTTATATTTTGCATTCAATCCGCAAATATATACCTGGTTTGTATACATGTTACTTCAATATGAAACAAGCCTCTTCTTCCTCCTCTACTTTTTACATACAGCCTAACTGTATCAGGTTTGGGTGTTGCATTTTATGCACTGTTAGCACCTTTCTAGTCTTCCTGTCAATTTTTTATTTCTTCTGTTTCCAATTGATTATACTAAAACTGTATTTTAATAATGGGATGGTTAATACTCCAGCTACTGCAATTTTATTCTTGGTATTCAAATCTGTTTTCGGTACATTCTTAATCCCCTGATGTATTACTTCTATAATCTTTCATTTGTTGATGTTGTATACCTATACTTTCCTCAACCCCTAGATAAGTGCATGTTTCCTTCTGTTCAAGCTATTGTATTTCTCTGTTGAGGTGAAGATTTAAACTATGCAACTGAACTAATTTTCTTTTCTTGTGTACAATCTTTGCACATTTGTCCAAGTCAGCATTCCATATGGGTAACGCCACTGAAAGCTCTAACCATTTGTATTTGTTTTTGGAGCTCTTCCTCTGTATTACCCGTCACTACAAACTGTCCATGTAAAGTGTGAAATATTGTCTTGGTTGTGCGTTCTTCATATCCTGTGTTCAACTGTTCTGTGAGTGGGATTAAGCTAATGAAATATAACAATGGTAACAATGAGTCTCTTTGAAATAATCCACACTGTATTTCTGTATCTTGTTTCTATTAGCTCTCTTCTGCACATCAGCACATACTTGTTTTTGCAATAAATGGTGGTTTTTTAAGTGAGAGACATTAGTTTATTACTGATAACAATTAACTCCAAGGACTCAATCATCCAACTGCAAGGCACACAATCAAAAACTTTCTAATACTCTGTCCATGACATACGGAAAGTTTCGTTCCTTCCCTTACATTTCTGTTATATTCCTACCGATATTAGTCATTAAACTCTGCATCTTTTTGATCCTCTGCAGCACCCTCTCTGTTCTTTAGGTATCACGTTTTTGTCATCAATATACTTTTGCATTTGTTTGATTTCTACAGATGCAAAGGTTTTGTATATTGTATGCATACAGGTTACAAGTCTATAATTCTTTGGTCTTTCAGTTAGCCACCCCAGTATTTGACCTTCTTCGATCAGTCTTTTCGAAAGCGTTGCTAAAAAATCTGTGTGCTGTTGTTACAGCATTTAAGCCAGAAATATGCTATAATGGTCTCTTCCAGCAGCTTTACAAGTTAGCACTGTTCTTAGTGCCACTGTCACCTCTTTTTCAGACACTGGGCTCCATTTCATACTTGGATTTTTTGGCACGGGTCTCTGATCCAGTAGACTTCAGTATGTTCAATCTTTTCCCCATTTATTTCTTTCCAAATTTGCCCTGTTTCTTACTTGGTTGGTGCATTTTTCACACTGGTATTTCTCCGCCTGAGAAGGCTGGAGGATTTCTTGCAGTCTGTTCTAAACATTTGATTTTGATATTACCTGCTTTGTCTTTTTGTGTATCTAGACAACTGCATCTTTGCTGATACTTTCTGCTTAAGCTCTTCAATCACTTGATTCCAATTTTCCTTCTTCTCTATGTTATACTTCCTAAGTAATTCCCTTCTTTTCATATTCTGCGCTTAGATCTCACCTCTTTTTAAATCAGCCTCAGCTGACAGTTCTTTCCTGATACCATTTACACTCTCCTTCAATTTCAGTCTTGGTTTTTTTTCAATATCTATTTCTGTTATGTAATAACGTACTTCCAGGTTTTTCTTTTAATTTGTTAATATAATTCCTTTGTTGAGGATTTTCCATTTCTTCTTCTAGTGCTGGTGCTGAGTTCTGCTTCTGCTCCCCAGCGCCCACTGTAAACAACTGTCCTAGCTGTTTTTCCTCACTTTCATTTAGATTACTTCTCTTTCTTGCAACTGCTTAATTTCTTGAATATACATCTGTCATCTTTTTGTTTTTCATAATAAAGATTTTGTGGTTCAACAGTTTCTTTGCATACATGTACATTATACGTTCTAGATTTCTTTGTCGTCTCCATACTTCACACACACTACATTCTTGTATTTATAACTACTACTACTACTACTACTACTACCACCACTGACAGTAATATATAAGTAAACAATATTCATTTTTAGCCTATGTAAACTGTAAAGAAGGAAATGTAAACAACTCATGTACACTTATGTTCACTGCTGGATGAGACAGCTTAAAGAAGCTGGTGTTAAGGAGATGGTGCAGCAGGTGATCTTATGTCAGGTGACAATAAGGTAGATGATGGTGGTGGCAACTATGTTTTAGCTATGCAAAGGGAGTTCCTGACTTGGCATTTCCTTACATTTTTTCCCAGCATTATCATGAATTTTATGTACAGTGGTCTTGGCAACAGCACAGTAGCTATTAACAATGAGCTCACTCTTTTTTCAAAGCCCATTTATTACACCTCATTTCTCTTCAACAATGAATGACAGCCTTCTTCTATTATTTTACTGAGGTTGCACAAAACGATTTAGATTTACACTTCTCACGCATTCAATAACAAAACAGATACCTGAAGAAGGACAAATAATTGCACCACAGATTATCAATCTGAACAGTAAACACACAGTAAATAATGCAGTTTACATTCAGCACACCACCTCTAAACCGTGTTCAAATGTCGTTGGTACACTCTCGGCAGTGCTGTAGTGCACAACCAGCCACAGGTGTTAAACCAAAAAAGCAAAGGTATAAATCAGAAGGTGGGGTAAAACAGCAATGGTGTCAAAAAGGAATAAAACAAGGGCTCCCAGGACTAGCATATTCTGCTGTACATTCTTGATGCAGTTGAACTGTCATTTGGTAAGTGGACACTTTCTTCTGTTCTTGCTCTGTTACTCTTGAAATATAGTGAACTCAGAGATTTGTCCTGTAGAAAAAAGGCTTCCCGTATGCATCTTTGAATGTTTTCAAAACATGAAGCCATGTAATTTTAAACCTGACACTGGATCAAAAATTTCTAAGTGGTATGATACAGGTATCCCCCTGACTTACATGATGCATGCTTTCCCAACATTTGTTGCATAATTCCAAAATTTTGCACATTTTAATTACTCTCTTGGTTTCGCAGCCTTAAACTTTTCACTGAAAAATATTTAATAAATAATTTCTAACATTCACTTTTGATGCTTACAAAACCTATATTTTTGTTTCAGATCACTAACAATTTCTTGCCAACAATAGCACAATTTAAGTAAGAAACTAATATGAAATCATACTACAATGAATTCATATAAGGCAGGGGGATACCTGTACAAACAAACCTATTGAAGTCCGCAGCTGCAGTAGGTGGTCTGTCCTCACGATTGCGCCTGTTATTCCTTTCCTCACGAGACTCGCTAGCAAATTTCACACCGCGCTCAGGACGGTCAGTTGATCGCTGAATGGTTTTCTTGTTACTGTCTGAAAATACCACGTTCAGAATAAGACCATACCTTACCTCAATTTTCAATTAATTACAGAAAAAAAAATCAATGCACAAGCACAACACCACAAGCATTGAAAGAACTCATATACAAAGTCCTTGACTGTGTAACCATAATTAAACATTCCAACTTCATGGAAGATCAAGAAGCAAGAAAAATTCTAATTCCCACCATCAAAAACAAAATGTGACACGAACACAATACACTCAGCAATTTAAATGTGATTCAGTTCAACTCACCTGCAGCCATTCATTTCAATTCTTGTTAGCACTACCACCTGAGTGACTAATACTTAGTTACCCAAATGCAAGAGGGGGGAAAATGTAAAAAATTGCACAATAATATACGAAATGCACATACAACATAATCTTATGGCATGTTCACACAATCTGTACACTCAGTTGGCTATCCTAAGAGCCGAACACCCTATCACTCAAACTTATGTTGCTGGTAACAATAAATTCTTAGTATCACTGTTGGGCAAAATAATGTTGGCTAGGAAATCCAACTGTTTCCTTTGTACTGTAGTTCTATATGTGACTCACCAACATAAACATTGAATGCACCATCATGTAAACAAAACTGTGTTGTTTGTAGTTTCACTGTTGAGCTAAAAAACATTCAATAATATTTGTACCTCCTTGGCAATCCCAATAAGTCTAATTCTATTATTTCACTCCAAAAGTGATTTTATGGGGAATTTAAGTTTGTGGCAACTACACCTACCCAGTGCGCAGTACTTTTGGCTGAATGTAATAAAACTTACATTTTCAAAACAGACCTCACCAGCCTCCAATATATTTAACTAAATCTGTCTGGTGGGAGCCAAGCTGATACATGCGGACAGCTGGGCTTTTCACAAGAATGCAAATGTGTAACAAACCAACTCAGATGTCCTCTTCTTTCCAGTACACTTCTCCCTTCATCAGACACAGCACACTATCAAACAATCCTGAACATGAAACTAGATTTTAAACAATATACGAAATGTATTTGTACAATAACACAGTGGGGCATTTGGTCATTGCTCTCATATTTGTCAAGCCATTTTCCTTGAAGCAAAATGAGAAACAAAAATTAAAGTGGTGTCACGAGCACACAATGCATTCTGTACTGATCAAGTATGTGTTACTGTCTAAAATATACTGTATTAAAAATGTTACCATAGGAAAACAACAATCAGTTCTATTTGGTACGGTTGAGCTACGTATGCTGTTAACATGAAACGTATTGGCCTCCACGTAAAATGCCTAATACTTTTCGAGTTAGGCAAACTTGAACTTTCAACAGATTTAATAAGTTCCGAATTAAAATATTACGAAAATCCATGCAGTGGGAGGTGGATTTGTAGGAGTGGATGGATAGAGGGACAGGCATAACAAAGCTAACAGACACTTCTTGAAACTCTGCAAACATGCCTCAAAATTCCTTCAGATGGGAATCCACACAAGAAAAAAAAATAGTTTTAACAATGTGCATGTCTACAAAAGAAAGATGGTACACGGTGAGCATTCCAACACTACAGATTCTCACCAACTTCTAGCAATGTGAGCATAAGGTGTATATTTAACACAAAAGGATTAAAATTAATACCAACATTACTTTATGCTGCAGCCCCTGAAAAATCCATATTCAGCTGGTCAGTAATGTTGTTGCTTTCATGAAACATTCAGGTTCATAACCACATTCACAAAAACCACATCTTACAAATTTAACGCAGTCCACGTCACACTCCCTATTAGCACTGTAATACAGAAAGGGCCATATAGAGCCATGAACACTGATGCTTTAAACCTTTATTCTAGGGACACCTAGACTCTACTGTTTATATTGTAGAACAATCAACATCCAGGATCTGCAACAATGGTTACAACACTTACTTAATGTGATTCATAAAACACCAGCAATTAAAACAATGACTGTGCAGACATGCAACATCCTGCATGGAAACTCAAAGCGGACACTTCAAGTGCATTCCTTAATCTTCAGAGAATATAACACTGATGCCATGCTCCAGAAAGCCTATTTTATACAACATTTTTTTTTCTGTACTGTCACCCATTGTAGGAGTCACAGGGAATTTTTCTGTTCATCCTGTACACTATCCTTCCCACGTCCAACCCCCCTCAAATCTCTCACCTACAAAAACATTAAATCACACACGTCATTTACTGGTTGGTCAGGAGGAACAAATTCCAGACGTACAAAGGCCACAGTCAAAAATATCAACATGCTCTTAATGTATGAACTGACTTCTTTCCTTTCTTTGGAAGTGGAGGGGATAAGCTTTTCCACTGAGGTCATAAAAGTAAGGCCACGCTGTATAACCTTAATTTCCAACACAGTCCCCCCCGCCAGTCTGAAGCAAAACTTAACGAAAATGTGTTGCTCCTTCAAATAAGCTCTTACAAAATCATAAATCATGCTAAGCATGCTCAACAGTGCTGAGAAGTAACAGTGTGGGCTCTGGCCACAGAACACACCTGACTCAGAGTATACCCATCATTACAGCACCCAATTGTCTGTACTTCTTGTTCTTGGTCTAATGACAAGTTCAGGAACTTTTGGATAATTCTTGATACCTATAATATTCTTTATCATTTTTATTTAACATTCTCTGTAAACATTTTGAGAAACAATTAGCAGACACTACAGCCAAAGACACAAATGCATTCTCTACACAACACTTCACACTAGCACAACTACGTTCTGAGGCTCAACTTGAAGTCGTCATTGCAAAGTCTGACACTGGCTTGCATAATTTATTTCTGACCAGACATAAGAATGACAACTGATCAAACTACTCATGAGTCACATTAAATAACAGATGCATGAAGTGACATCATACACTTCCACCCACACTGACAAATGCCTTTGTCAGCAACACACAGCCAATAGCACACCACAAACTATTTCCATCATTTATCTATCTTCATCAAACCAACGTTTAATGCACCATTTCTCACTGAACAAGTTACACTGTTTAACTAATACTCTGATGTGTTTCGGTCCTTGTCAGCGCCATTCTCTGTCCTGCTCTCATCTTTAAACATGGTGAGTAAAAACCTAACACCAACAGTGACACATTACACTAAAACAAGTGGACCTCTACTCAATGCAAATTTGAACAGCAGCTTGGCCTACCACCATATAGAACACAGTGTACTGTATGAAACCATTTACAAAAATTTCACCACTTCGAATATTTCTTAAGCATGTACCACAAGTGTGAGTGTAATATTCAATGTAACCACATTCAGTATTACATAATGGACACACCACACTCAAAATTTAAACCCACGGTCACTGAATACACTTCAACCATTTCATACATTTTCAACTGAAAATGTCCAAAGCATTCACTTCTTGGAGAAAAACAGGGAGACATACAGCACAGCATTATCATTATACCAACTAGGTGCCAAAACCTGTTGCCACAGGTGTATGCACTGCCACCTTCTATTACGCAGTAACAAATGGATTAACAAACATAAGATGTCAGATCACAAATATTTTTCCTTTATGACCAAATCTGCCCACAATATAAAAAGTGCACCACCATCTTTTATGTTTCAGGTTCTAATACTCCAAAGAATCTAGGGGTTGAAACGCTTATAACTAGAGGCTTGGTTTTCTCTTCCCCTATGCTAGTAGCATATGTACCCACATGGCAAAAGTACTATTACTGTTAGTGTTGTTTTCACTCACTCACTCAACAGCACACCTTTATGCCTTCCTTTCTACTCACATCTTACACAATTTACACAACACTGCACAGAGGGTGACAATACACCAATGTACAGGAAATCAAGTCACGTTATCGATACTGGAACTCACATTTAGTTAACGGCCAATGCAGACAACATACAAAATGCCATCAGCTAGTTAGTTTTTGAGGTTTCATTATGGTGACAATCTTTATTAATGCTCATAACTGAAGAATGGTTTCATTTACATATTTGAGGGTTATAAGTCAATTCCCTACAGTACACTATCAATACAATTTTGTGCAATTACAATCAGGTATATTATCTTTTCAGTCTTTAACGAACTTCCCAGCAGAAGATCAGGAGCAGGACATTTACACAATGACAGCAACAACAGTTAAGAGCATGGCCTTGTCACCTCACCCAGATTAGGACCATCTGACAATTACAGCATGTTTTCCACCAGCAAACAACTAAACGATGACTCCAAAATCCGTAGTTCTTTTAAGTGCAATGCATTTTTCATGCTTTTAATTATACTCACAAAGTTTTCATCAAATCCAGGTTTTAAATAACATGATTACAGTAGTTCCATTCAAATTTGGCATTCCACACTTAACACAAAGTAAACTAATCACAGTCCGTTACATGCAAGTTCAAGCAAATAAAAAAGTTAATGGTCCAGATACATTAAAGAAATAATGCACCTTACACATGGCCCAAAAAAACAAGAGACAACACTAACTACAAGAACTCCAACAACCACAAACATGTCAAATTAAATATGGACTAGAGAAAACAGGCAGCAGGTTTGGCACTGAAAGTAACTACATTTAATGCATAGAGTGATGTGAAGAAAACCGAAAGTCCACTTGTATCAACAGCCAAGAACATACAAAGAAATGGGCTGCCATTTAAATACCACATCTTTTTCAAGAGTACACTGGGCATTTAATTCTGGTTACAAAAGGTCAAAAAGAGTTTATGCAACTTACAATTTGGTAGAAGTTCAACACAATTTCAATAAGAGCAGAAAATCTTTGACAGACAAAATGGAACACCACGAAAGAAAATGCTACTGAATACCTACATGTTTCCTGTTATCCTTTATTTTTATTCCCTGCTTGCCACTTTTCAAGAACATGTTCTACTGACCAGATGACACATTTTCTTACACAAAACAATACTTATGCAATTTCATCCTGCCATAAACATTAACTACTTCAGTATCAAAATACACTGCCAAAGGATGTCAGGACAATAAATTTGTTGATTGGAAATGAACATCCCTTATGCAAGTTCAATTTACTATCCACTTAATATGTGTATTCATGACGTCCTGAATGATTCTTTCACCATCCAGCAAGTTTGGAGGAAACATTTCATTTTTCTCATGTTTTTTCCTCCATTTTACTGCTTTTCCTGTACAGCCTAGTTTACAGTGCCGTATGTACCCCAGCCTATTCTACTGCTGGATATAACCTGCGGTTTTCTAAGAAGTATTGCTGGTGGCAGACTAAAGCACTTCGGAATGTTATCAACCCACAACATCCCAGATTTGAATCTTACTGTGCTGCTGTGTGCATAAATACGTGCTTAGAACATATAAGACTTTTCTTTTTTTACCCCACACTGAGTTCTACACAACCCAAACTAATGTCAACACAAAGACCAGATGCCATGATATGTTATCATTTCTTACATTACCATTTTATTTACATCACGTACGTCCCTTTTAAAATTAAGTCTTGCAGTTCTACTACGGTTCTTAAGGGAGCAAAAACGTTCACATCTACTGGCACATTACGAGTAACTAAATCACAATCTGGTCTCAGTGTATTGGCAGCCATGTGGAGTGTAATGTACACACACATGTAGTATTGAATTACACACAAAAAATAAAACTCTTAACTTACGGATACATATTTGGCATGGAAAACCTAATAATGTAATTCATCAATTGTTCTCCGGCACAACTAAGTCAGGTTTTGGTGATAAACGCGCTCGCTGCCAATAATCATTCTATTTACGGACGTATTTGCATAGTACCATCAAAACACAGTACCTTCCTTTGGCTTTCCAGATTCCAAAGTCTTCACATTCTGAGTTTCCTTGATCCCTTTTCGAGCTACTTGGGCAGGCTTTCCCTTCGTTTCAGTCTTCCCTTTATTTTCCTTTTCAGAAAGCTTCGTTTTCTTCTTTGCTTCCTTTTCTTGCTCCTGGACTTTCAGAACTTCCATAGGATCCTCTGCATCATCAAGGAACAAAGCGTACCGATTTGTAACACCAATTCCATACGTGTTTTCCATGTTCTCTGAATCCTCCTATTTATGAGGATGTCAACAGATAAAGTCACTGGCTACTAAGAGCCCTTCACTGCACCCGACATTCAATTTCAATATGGCGATAGTTGACTATGGTTATCCCACGAGGTTTACAGCGAAAACAATCCCGATTGGCGCCTCATGCAATATTTGGTATGTAAGTTGAATCCGTTCAAAAATAGTGTCACATATATTTGAACAAATTTAAAGGAATCTCAATTTGGTATACACTACCCTATAAATCCGTTTTAATACTATGATATTTATTGAATATTTGTGTACAATTTTAGCAAGTATCAAACACCTCATGCACTACCTTTTATATAATTATTGGCGGGAAACCGAGCCGGCGAACATAACATTTAAAATAATTACAGTATTCTCATAAAACAAGGGCATATCGATAACATGCTTATTTTATACATATACTGAGATGCTACTGTTCTTATGAAACTCTAAATTAATGCAAGTTACAGAATGTAAGCAGCATGACGTGCATTCCACTGTACCTCCTCCAGTAATAGCTCATCCAATAAAATTATTGCTGCAAACGCGCGAAAATTTGTAAATATGTATTGGCGGTAACAAGATTGGTTAAGTGTTAGGAAGTGTGCTGTAAATAAGTGTGGGGTAGGTCTGAAATATAAGGTGAAATATGGAAGTGAAGACTCCGAAACGTTTTAAATCGAGTGAAGAAATCGTGGCTCGGTTGCACAGAACCCCAACAACAAATGGAACCACGTTATCTTCCTGGAAATGGGTAGAAGAGACTCAGAAAACAGAACACAGTATTACCAGTGGTTGTGGCTCACCCGAATTTGCCATACGTCATGAAAGTAAAAGGGGCAGACCTAGAGCAGATGCAATTACCAATTTAATGGTGGAAGGTTCCACGTCCCCTAGTGCTATTAAATGTCGTTTCTGTAACAGAGTATTTCCCAGAGAAAAGTCTCTACAAGCCCATCTTCGGACCCACACAGGTATGTCATTACAGTGTAATGGAAATGCATTCTGGATTGAGTGCAAGTCTTTACTTCTACGTGCAGTTTAATATTGCCAATTCAGAGATGTAATTAATAATGCAGAGCATGCGTAGCACACAACCAGTGCCTTTGTTACAATCATGTGGAGTGCATGTGGCAATAAAGACCATATAATGAAATACCTGGATTATTTTTATAATTTTGTCAACAGCTGTTTGTATCCGAGGGGATTAATAGTTTGGTTAAGGAATGCCCATCATCTGTACTTGTAGTGATATTCTAAATGTACTCAAAAAAGTATATGAAACAGTGGCCTTGAGATTTGTAACATCTTGCTCAGGTCAAGTACAGTCACAGTTTCTATGGAAAGGAATAGTGTCCCTTTGAAGGAAAAAGACACTTGTTGCTTAAAACAGTAAATTAAAAAAAAAGCTCATGCATGTGGATGTGTAAATTTCAGTTAACTGAAACTGTGCTCAAGTGTGTATTGTAGTGAAAGTCCAAGAATTTTCTTGCATATGCTTAATGACATTTGTGACAAACCTACATAGCTGTGGCATCAAGCTGGAGCTCAGAATCTAGTTTGTTGATCATATATTTGTGTACAAACAGTTCATGATTAAGCATTTCATGGCGAAGTGTTATCAGTGCTAGAACCAGAGCATAATTTGGAAAATGTTATGTCAATGCAATAGTCATTCAACTTTATGTCTTGCAAACCATGAACACATAGTTTGGGTTGAAATAATTATGCAGTATAGCAACTATGCACTTTGATTTCTCTTTCACCATGCACCTACATGACGTTATTTACTGTTTGCAAACTTTCTTTCTCATATACTAAATCAAAGACAAATGAAAATGTGGACTTATTCAACTAAACAGAGCATCACATTGAGTCATATTTCACTATTTGTATAATACGATATGTACATTCAACAAAACTCAAAGTAGGATGTTGAATAAATGCAGTAAAGACACTACAATTCAATTGATGTACAGTATGGTACAAAATAAAAGTATTATGTCTAGGCAGTTATGAAACAGCCCTGGAGGGGCTAATAAATTCTTACCTAGTTAATATATTTAACCACATTCCATAAAACCAGAGGACTCAGATTTGAAATTGACATAATGCTGAGAAGGAAAAATGTGATTGTACATTATTTCTAGATTTAGTACTGCTGGGGTGTGATGATGTGTTCCTGGGTTAGAGTTTTTCTGTGTTTCCTTGTACCATTGGTAAACAATAACCCAGGTTCACAGAATATATGGATTCTACAAAGGACCTTCAGTCTTGCATAAATTAATTATTATTATTGTTTGGGGAGATACGTGTAGATTCTTAGCGTTGTTGTGCCTCATAAATAGGATAACAACTGTCTCAGTTCTAATGGTTCTCTCTATAAAGATTTTGCCATGTATTAAGTACATAGAGTGACTTGAACAATGAGGATGTGTCACTTAAAAATTAGCAAAAAGTTGAAACGATACTGTGTGTTAAATTGGCATTTACATGTCAGTTGGGCAACAATAAAGTAAGAAAAGTCAGTTCGTACCTACTGGACTACATATCATCATATCAAAAAAGACAGTCTTCAAAGTTAGAGACATCTGTGCCTGGCCATCTTGTCATATAACAATGTACAGGCCTGCAGAATTAAGATGCTGTGTAGAGTATTGATTTTTAAATGTCTCCAATTGCTAATCACTTCCCAGCATGTGGCTTATGTTATGTGTGAAGCTTGCTCTGCTGCTTGTACATGAACTGCCTGCCAGAGATGTGGATTTCTTTATGATATATGAACCAAATAGATTTCCTCAAAACTGCTGTCCCAAATTCACATGAAAATTTCCAGGTGCACTAGTTCATTATAGGAAAATAATGTACAACTACATGAGAAGATTTTCAGAAATAGATTCATTTTAGGAAGCCTAAATTTTCTGCATTCTCTGTCTAAGTAATAAGTGGATGAAAATAATGCTAGATTGGATGTATGTCTAGGAAAGCCTATAGCCTAGTTTGGGCAGCAAAAGCATCACTGGCACAAAATGCAACAAAACTGCAATATTTGCTTGTGTATAAGACAACCGTAGTTAAAAAAGATTCTTTGAAGCAGGTTATGGACCAACTGAGTGTTATGTATGGGAACTTTATGGGGTACATGCTGAAGAAATGACCCAGCACTGGCTTAGTGGTGAAACTGTTTTTCATATCATTGGATGTGTGAAGTCTGTGAATATCAGATGCACAGGAAATCCCATGCTAATCCATGGCATGCCATTACATGGTGATAGAGTTCATGTGTGATGTGCTTTGAATGCTACTAGGATGACCACATTCCACTTCCCTGTTCTTGATGCCACAGAGTCACTCAGATATGTAACACATTTCCAAACAATTTTTTTAACATCTGTCCAATTACTAGAGAACCCACACCTTTGTTCAGCAAGACAGTGTAGCAGCTCACACCAAAACAATTTCTAGTACAATTTTAGTACTAACAATGATACAAATTAATAACTTTATTATAAATAATATGATTATACATACTTTATATTTTTACGTACTTACGTAATTTACACTTTACACATTGCACTGTCATGGTGTTTTATATTTATTTTATTGTAGCAGTGTTCTATTATGTGATTTTTTTTTTTTACTGAAGGTCAGGCCATCTTCCCTGACCTTAAACAAATCCTGGAAACCCCTTCTACACGTGCTTAAAGAAGGAGACAGCCACCTGAAACAGAATAGTTTGATCTCTTCCATCCCATGGATCTCTTTCCTTGCTATGGTACAGGGCCGTTTGTCTCTCACATGCTTACTACAGGCCTCCACTTTGGGTCTTTGCCCTCCACAGCCTGTTTCTCTACTCAGACACACCCCTACCCCATCCCCCTTTTTCCGATTAGCTCAGGCTATATTTGAGCGAAACCTTTTCCTATGTAAACACCCCAACAATCTCATCTTGGTTATTATTCCTGTGTACACTGCCTATGAGGATGGAACATAGCATTCCAAAATGTCAGCACACAAAATTTAGACACCGGGGATTCATCCAAAAGAATACAACATTCAGAACATACCGAAAATTTGAAATCAGTGATTATAAATACATCATTCACACAATTAAAGTAGCAGAATTCATAATCATGGGAAGTATGAAAAATTAAGACTAATTGTTAACCAATTCATTGTATTTTCAAAGAAAGGAAAGTTCATTGGCAGATCATTGACTACATAAATTTGACATGCTGCACTGGACCATTCAACCATGTAAAACCCAGTGCTAACTGTATATACCACTGGCTGTAACACTAAGAAACTCTGCATTTTCCACACAGTCTGTGTGTTCCATATGATACTCGTCATACACAATAATTATTTCCCAGAACAGCATCAGTCTGTTTGTCCATGTAATGGAAATTGGTTATGTTCTGTGTGGAGTAGGAACTGGAGTTTTATGTATAATTCAGATTAAGACTGTGCAGCTTCTCCTAATGTGCAGGCAACTTTATTCAAATTTGTTCTTTTTGTAGGGAACAAGTTTAATCAGTAGAATGTGCAATGTATATGTAAAATTAGATGTGTACTTTTATTGGCATATTTTTATACGGATTATGTACATTAAAATATTCTGTAATGTGAAAAGTGTATTTAAAAATTGCAGTTTATGACCTAGGCTGGGTGTCTATTTTAGAACAGTTTTAAACAATGAATTACTAATGTATGCCACCATAAATCAGAAGTTGTAATGTTTCTAATATATTGTACACACTAGTTTAAAGCCTGTTGATTATGATTTTTGTGACACTGGCATTTTGAAGTTTTTACACCTATTTTATTGGTACAAATATTTCATGCAAAAATGTTTGGAATGTGAAGAATTTTTTGAAAGTGTTAGTGGCCTCCAGCAGCAAATATTTCCTTCCTAATTCATGTATGTTTTGCAAACAAATGCCTGCACTTTTTTATTAATTTATTTTGTATTTGTTGAAGTTTTACACCAGTAAGTGTATAACAACCCTTATTTTGCTCTTTTAGACTGACTTTCTACGTGCTAGTTGTCAGGATGCAAATATGATCAGTGTTGTTAAACCATCATTGTGACTGAACTCTTCATACGATTTAAGTCAGAATTCAACTAAAATAAACCATCTTCTTTTCTGTGACATTAAGGCACTGCAAGTTTCTTTGCAGCAAGAGCAGAACAAAGCTTGTAATAGCTGAAATTAAACTCAGTGTTTTGGACACAAACAGGAAAATCGTACATTATATTTTGCAGAGTCTGGGATCAAACCCAATTCACTTGTAGACCGTTTAAAAGTCCTGTTATGCTCTGTACCTACAGGAATCACCTGCTGTTTAAAATAACCTCCCTAAAGTATTAAAACATCCTAATGTAATTGTTGGTGTTCTATGTTAGGTGAGAAACCTCTTACAGACAAAAATACAGCCTTATACCATGAACTTTTGTATATAGCAGGTTTTTGTAAGGTGATACCTGAAGAAAACCAAACTAATACACAATCACCTACTATTAGTCTGTTTTTTCTTAAAAACTTTAACAGTAGAGACCATAGAAAACTCACAAGAAAAATAAAAGCTTAGATGAATAGATATCAGATTCATGTACTAAATCATGTAATTTGCTTTGTTTCATTAAAAAATGCTGTGTGAATACATGTAAATTCTCTGTGTGAGAGTAGTCCACCTGAATATAGTTATGAGATCCAATGTGATACTTGACACCACACCTTATCAGCTGTTGTGTTATTGTTAGGAGTGTAGTTGGTGATAATAGTAATTGATTTGAATGTTAATTGGTTAATGCTGAGCTGTACTTTTAGTATTTTCACTGATGAAGACTGTGAGATGCTGACATAAGTAGAAATGAAATGTATGTCAATTTTAATGTCAGTGGCTTTAGAATAGGATACTGTGCAGGTGAAATTAAATTCCTTAAATTTATGTAGTTTAATCTTGTTCTTGATGATGAGTCTGTTGGCAAATTAAAAATCTCATGTTCTGGCTCACTCACATTGTTCTTGAACACAGAACACTGTCACTTATATTCCTTTTAAAATGACTGAGTAATGAGAGACATGGTGAATTTCACATGCTCAACTTTAACTATTGTTTCAAGCTCCTTTAATAATTTTATCAGTCATGCAGTGTAGAGAGAAGGACCACAGGATCACATATACCATCAGAATGACTCTCAATGCATGATAAGTGGTTTAGCACACCTTTATCATCTGAGACTTCCATTCTTTCAAGGAATCAGTGTGCCAATAGTTTAAATAATGTTGTTTTTGCTTGGAGATCAGCATTCATCTCATTTAGCTTAATGGTAGGATCTGCAATAAAGAAAGAGCTAGCAGCTGCCAAGAATCTTTCTGTTGTGTTGGTAAATAATGTCTGTCCTGAAGAACTTCCAGAATGCCTGGAAAAATTTTTTGGAACCTGTGTAAAGAAAGCATGTAATATAATATCTCTACAATGCGCATCATTTTGTGTTTTGATAGCCTACTCATATGTTGAAGACTCCTAGCACAAATCAAGAAAGTCAGGAAAAGGACTTATTTTTTTACAAAGCCCGCTTAAACTGTCATTTTCAGTAGTTGTGGCTGGAGCACCATTTGTGCTGATACAAGTTTATGAATGGGAATATTCATTTCCAGAATGCCAGCAAAAAAGTTTTGAGATATGTCTTTTCTCCTCTAGTCCTCTCATGTAGGATTATTGTTTTCAAGTGCTTCTTGATATTCTAGCAATGAAGACCAAATAAAAACAAGTAACTGGGAAACATTACAGACATCATTGTGAAATTTCAGTTTCTGATAGTGATATTTGCTGAAGATTCAAGGCTTGAAATTTGCTAGGTACACATTCTAAAAGACTTGAATCTTCATCACAGACACTAATTGACTCATCTGTATGAAGTACAGAAAATTCACACATTCAAGACCTTGTTTCAGTTGAAATTCATGTCACTGGACATACATTCCGTTCTTGTATTGATAGTAGATCAAGGTCAATGATTTGCAGTGCATATTGAATTTTGTATCTTTAGATTTATTTAATAATGAATTGTTTGCCAAAACTAAACATTTTTTAAACTGCAACATGCTTCTTCTTAGCCAAGATTTCTGTGATTTCATACAAAACAGTGTTTGCCTCTTTGACATTGTTAATAAGGTTAGAAACTGTTGCTTGATCTGACAGAAAAGTTTACTTCACATCCTCAACTTTGTTACTACAGATTTTGCTGTTGTCAGGTGATTTGCTTGTGTAGTCTTTATACAGGGTTATGAAATGTTTCATTTTGTATTTCTTCGAGCATCTACATTGACATTGCGTATTAAAAACACACATTTTGATTTAAAATAATTTGGGATGAACTTACTTACATACTTACTTAATTATTTACTTACCTACTCCATGGAGCAGAGTCCTTGAGAAGCTAACTGGTTTTCAGCTAGTCAAGAAATTCCCTGCATTTTATGGAACCCAAATGTTCATTACCCCTTTCACAAGTGCCTTTCGCCTGTCCCTATCTTGATCCAGCTTGATCCAGTCCAAACCCCCACATCCCACTTTCCAAAGATCCATCTTAATATTATCCTCCCATCTATGCCTCACTCTCCTAAGTGGCTTCTTTCCCTCAGGTTTCCCCACCAAATCCCTCTATATGCCTCTTCTCTCCCCCATATGTGCTACATGCCCCACCCATCTCATTCTTCTTGATTTTATCACCCGAACAATATTGGGTGATGAGTACAGATCCTTCAGCTCCTCATTATGCAGCTTCCTCCACTCCCCTGTTACCTCATCCCTCCTAGCCCCAAATATTCTCCTCAACACCTGATTCTCAAACACCCTCAGCCTGCATTCCTCACTCATTGTCAATGACCATGCTTCACACCCATACAAAACAACAGGCAAAATTATAGTTTTGTATATCTTAATCTTTAAATTTTTGCATAGCTAACTGGAAGACAAAAGATTCTGCAACGAATGACAGCAAGCATTCCCTTACTTCAATCTGCTTTTAATTTCTTCCTGAATAGAATTTTGATTTGTTAAGGTTATTCCCAAATTGAACTCTTCCATCCTTTCAAAGGCTGTATTATCAATCTGCATATTGTGACTTTGTCCTGCATTCTGATCTCAAGACATGACCATGTACTTAGTTTTATCAGCATTTATTTCTAGTCCAGTCTCCTTACTAGCCACTATCAAAGATTCTGCATTTTCCTTTATGGTATATATGCTTCCTCTCAATATATTAATATCATCACCATAAACTAGAAGCTGATGTGTACCATTTCATTTTAATTAAAAAATTCTTATTCTCTCATTTTCTTTAAACTTACACACAAATATTCTGTGCTTATTTTTAGTACGACAGTATTGACAAGCCATTTTCTTTTCCTCCCACTGAACTTTCAAAATAGTAAAACACCTAAATCTAATTTAAATTTAAAACAACCCTACTGTAATTCTACATTCATGAAATCGAGTCATAAGATTGTAACATCCTTTAGGAGAATTTTGTCCATTTGATATCTAACCAAGTTTTAGTTTGGTACTTTTATACACAATGTGTGATGTATAATTAGACTAATTACCTAGAGACATTTAAATGGTGCAGTGTCATATATGATCACAACATTGAGAACACATTTTCATGACAAAAAACATGAACCATTTCTATGAGACAGCTGAAGATGGTGTGGGTAATGGAATGCAACGTGTAGTCTGATGTGTATACAAAATGAACATAAGTTATATTGAAATAGAAGTTCTGTCTGAGAGAACTTTAACTTGTTACTAACACACAGTAGAATGGAAAAATAATAATTAAATATAAAACCTTTTGGCTGCCAACATGAAAACCACAAGACTGCTACACCAATAGTAGCGTAGAAATGTAAAGATGTACTAAGACTTACAGTCAGTCAGATCTATACCGCAACACTTGCAGCTGAAGAGGTGGTCCTCTAATCTGGAAATCCTTAACCACCAAAAGCTCAGAATTGTCTCCAGAATGTATTATGTTTAAATATGCGTAGATTTTAACTTAATATGCTGGAAATAAGCTGCTGCTGGTGTCTGCACATTTTCAAGTTGTTAACTAAAAACATCTCTATACTAATTAACATCAGCAGTGACTGGCAAAGTTATTTTAGCTCAAGAACAGTACTACCACTAATTTCTGATTGGGCCATTTGAGTGCATGATAGTGGTAAGTATCCTTTCACCATTTGCCACAGAACAGGTGGAATTGCTTCATTGTCCTGTCTTGATATTCCCAGGGAGAGAACTATAAAAAACTTAAAATTATTTTAAAAGTCTTCACAGGCAGTATGTTACACATGAGCTGTGTGTTAGGTGAGCCTGATTTAGATGATGTCAGTCTTCCAAACTGAAGTAGCCATTACTACCTATGTCAATATCCTCGAACCCTGCACTCCCTGCATCTTGCTGTAGGCAGTATAGCAGGAAATTTTATGCCATATCAAATATTATCTTTTCTGTAATGTGTTCATTTTTTTTAATGTGTTGCAGGTGAACGTCCTTACACCTGTGATTATCCTGGTTGTGCAAAAGCCTTTACACAGAGTGGGCAGTTGAAAACACATCAGCGACTACATACTGGAGAGAAGCCATTTGTTTGTTCAGAACAGGGGTATGTGTAATATGAATGTGTAGTTAAAAAGTAAGTCATTTGCACTGAAAGTTGCATTTTAAAAATAATGCAATGAAAATTTGTTAGACTGAAATTTCAAGTGTGTATGTTAAGGTACATACCTTGCCAAGACACTTGTTGACAAATATCTAGATTAAAATTAGACCCTTGTAACTAAATGCTGTATGCAACTTCCCATGTATCAAATGGATGAATCAAGAAATCACATTCCATTTCCTGTGGTATTAGACTTTCCATGTTTTATAGAACAGATTTACTTCTAAATAGAACTGTCCTATCCAGGAAATTATGTCTGCTGACAGTAGCCTACTTATAGTTTCATAGAAGAAATTTAATTTTTATTTCTTGTAATGAATGGGGTTCTTTTCATGTATGTTTGTCTGTCGTGTCCCACATATGTAAAAATGTAAAAAAGTAAACATTGTGAAATTTCACATTTATGTGTTATCATTAATTCTTAATATTCCCATAGCCTTTTGCATCACAATAACATTGATAGCAAGTATGAAAACAGAGGACCTCAAAGCATTGATTATTTACAGTAAAAAAAATTAAACAATGATCTAAACATGTTTCATCCCTGAAAAAGAATTTAGTTTTATTTTGTTTTGCAGGTGCAACATGCGTTTTACACATGCTAACAGGCACTGTCCTGATCACCCAATGGCTACTCTTCGTCGTAGTGATGATTTTGTTTTGCGGCCTGTTGCCTCCAATCCAGAACAGTCTAGTGATGTACTTCGTTGGTTAGAGAGGTACTGAAGCTTAATTATGTGTGCTTATAAATTTTTCTTTTCTTGCACATTTTTCTGTAAATGTGTATTTTTTTACATTGTGTTATTTTTAGGTATAAAAAGGATCGGGAAGAGAGAACTCCATCAAAAAAGTCTGACAAGAAAGTAAAAAGCAGGAAGAGTGAACTGGAGAATGAATCTGCACCCCCAGCGCCAACCAAGAAGTTGAAGATTCGAAAGGGCTTGGTAAATGAGATGGAACAAGAAAATGTCCGTAAGTCCCCTAGAAAGATACAGTCTGCACATACCGTTAAGAGCTGGCAGCAGCCAAATAATGATACAATGGTAGATACAAAAGAACAATTCTCATCCCGTTCAACATCAGACACCGATTCAAATGACTTTGGAATTCCCAGCAAAAATGACGTATTGGAGCACAGAAAGCTCGATACTTATCGTCAAGAACAACCAAAGAAACGGTGGCTACGTGAAGCTTGCCAAGATCAATCACTATGGGGTGAAAAGCAGGAATTAGCTCAACCCTTGCAATGGAATGATAAAGATGAAGCTGAGTGCTGTAGTCTGGATTCTGTGTCTTACACAATGTTGACTCCTGTTGATGTTCTGCAAGGATCATCTAACAAGGATGCCAATCTGACAAGGCCCACAGTTCTGATGCTGGCTTACAAAGAGGTATCTGAAGAGAATTGTCAAGGTGACAAGTTTGTACCTTGGCCATCAGAGACAGGAAATAATATTCCTCCTGAGGATAATTTAAAGTGGATGGGTGCAATGGCACTCATGGAATTGGCAAAGACAGAAGGGGAGTACAGTACTGAAAGTACGGTCACACCTTTGAACTTGTCACAGCCTCGTTATACTCAACTGTAATTGTAAGCACCAGGCCTGTGACTTTAAATTGTACAGGTATTAAAACATAACTGGGCTACTTGATCAGTGCTATTCACCATCAACAATGGAATTCTTTAGCAGTTACTTTTTTTGACACTTCCCAATACCCAGGTACTTTGTTATGAGCTGTTTGTACAGTGTATGATACATATATATAAGTTATATCTGAGGTAACTGCCATTCATCACAAAGTGACATGGGGGTTCCAGGTAGTTGGAAAGTTAATTTTACAAATTGCCAGAAATGCTTCAACTGGGAGTTGTGCTACTGCATTTTCTGAAGGGAATGTTCAGACCAAAAGAAAGAGTGATTACAAGAATTAGGATCCGTCTTATGAAACAATGAAGCTGGAGACACTGGTTTCCTCCAAAACATTGATGCCCCTCTACCAAATTACTCCACAACACCTTTTATGAGACATTAATTAGTGGTCACTACTGAACTTAATTTGTCATGCCTGTATGGAGGCTTGCATTGTGCTCAGCATCTAACAAGATCTGCACACAGTAAATGGCCAACATATATAAGTTTATCCAGAAGTTTCCAAACTCATTGCTAGGAACAAGAATGGGCAAGTAACACTGTTTTCTGTCACTAGGTGCAGTAGTACTGAGTCAGTCTAGAGAGTGTTGCTTTTCAATGGACATGTATGGTTGTCGATGTTAAGTGCCATCTGTAATTTTGTAATGGCAAACAATGCATTTCCATTGAATTTTTCTTCAAATTCAGGAACACAGTAGCATGCCTGAAATGCTCAAAACAGGTTTTGATGACAATGTCATGGGGATAACAGACTTTTGAGTGATTTTCTTGATTCAAATGTGGGAAAATTTCTGTTGAAGATTGTGAACATTCATGTAATCACTCCAGAGGTTGTATGTGTGAAAACAGAGAGTTACAGTATAGTACCATTTTGAAGATAGCTGCCAGATTAGCCCTCTCATATGGAATATGCCAGTGCAATCCAAGGGAGGACTGAACATGTGGCTGACCTCCACGAAGTTGGTGCTTTGATTGCTCATTGACAAGTAGAAGCATTTTTGGGTCACTAAAAATATTGTGGTCCCTCGTGACTTATACTTGTTTTCAAGAATGAAAGTGCACCTATGAGGTGTAGTTTTAAATATATCCCTGAAATTCTGGAACAGTCAAGACCATCCTTGATGTGGTTCCAAAAAAGCCAGTTCCAGCAACAGTAGAAGTGCTGGATCCATTGCAGGAACTCAGAAGGGGAATACTAGGACCAATAACAAAGGTGACCATGGATATCATGTATGACTCAATCCAGAAGCTGGAGATATCCTTGGTACCGAAGTGTGGCATGAATTCTGTACTGTGTCCTTTCATGACAATTGTAGGCTGATGGTCTTTTCATCTTATTATGGCTCCCCCACAACAATCTAAATGAACAGCACTTATTTCAGGAACATTTTATGCATACAGTTTGTTGATGGTGTCACAGTTTTATGCATTGATTGAAAGATTTGGATGTCATAGAAATGAAAGTGCGTATGTCCAGTACAGTGTTTATTGTCATGAATTCATGTAAGTGGAAGTATATTTTGCTGTAATATATGTAGATATTTCACTTCACTCTACTCTAATGAAGTTGAGTGATTCACTGGACTGGTTTATGCCGTTTGTTTATTCCACGTGTGTTACTCAAATGTCATAAGATAATAAAACTATATTTCACATTAGGAGTCAATTTAATGCTCCATCCAACTAAAAAAGTTGGTGTAGTGGCTAGAATGTGAGCTGGACACCAGAGGAATCAGGATTAAATTCCTAACAGGGCAAGAGATTTTTCTCTTCCGCTAAGTGTCTGGACCAGCTCTGGGGTCCACCCAGCCAGCTATTCAATGGGTACTAAGGTAAAGTGGCTAGGATGTGAAGTTGAACACTCACCTCCATCTATGATCATTTCTGTGAGCTGGGAAATACAGATTCTAGCATATAAAACTGACAGTTTTTAAATACAAGTATAAAGGAAAGGAATCAATTTGTATGTGAATTATTCTTACCAAATTACAGTACAATTCAAAGCATTTTATTCATAACAGTCATCTCTTAAAAATCATATCAGTAAGATGGCATTTAATTTTAATTACTGATTGCAGCAATCAGGACTGAAAATTTCTCATTATGCATAACATTTAAAGAGGAATTGCTGCCATGTCACCCACAGTGTTCTGCTTCCACTAGCGATAATTGTTGGTTGATTGTAACTTGCATCTTAATTGTGTTGTGACTAGGAGCACCATCATTTTGATTAATGTTCAACTGCCAGCAAAGTAAATGCTGAGTCAAAACAACAGACTCATTATTTTTTTTATAAAAATCCCCATTAAAGAAGCAAGACGTTCTGCAGACCGATATTCTGTGGTGACTAAAATTGCTTTTAGTGGAACTGCGTGTGGATTCTAGGACACTTCTCCCACTCCAGTGGCTTGGGACACAGTGTTCTTTAAAAACAGTCAGGTTTTTCTGCTGAACCCTGTACAACAGCCCATGGCAGCAAGGGTTTGGGGGCATTCTTCTTTCGAAGCCTTTAGTGGTCACTTGGCAAATGTGTGAAAACTTTGTCCTTAGCAGAGGAGTGTAGTGTTGTCACATCAGTTAACCGGGGAAACTCAGAGATGTTAAAAACGTTAAACACTTAGTCACACTAATTAATTTACCACTTGACCTGACTGAAACTTGCTGAACAACAAATGACTACAAACTGGATCACCCCACACACCACCTCCTTATTGCATAGCATTCTTCTGTTTGGTTTTGACTCAAGCTTCACAAAAGAGTAATAAACATAATGCCCATACTAAGAAAGCATGGAGCTGTACCTCACTCCCACATGTGCCAGGGTTCTTAATTAAGCTCAGGTGCAACTTTACCATTACCTGCAACAATTTTATTACGTTATCCTTGAAACTGACACTAATGGATGGTATGAAAGTTGTTGCTTTCAAGGGATAAGCACAAGAATATTTTGTTCCTTTCCCTTTTTCAGAATTTTTATCAAATTAATCTAAATTTCTGCTCTTGAGTTTCAATATGATTTATTGTTACTCTGTGATTATTTCATATTCAGATGCATCGAAAGATAGCATTCATTATTTACAATATTTGTGGCTCGGTTAAAAACAGAAAAGCAGATGTGTATTGACGAGACAGGCAGGACAAGTATGAGTAACACATGGAAATGAAACATTTCTACCAAATTCTAGTTCCATTACCTGAAGAGAAGGGATCACTCGGGAGGCCAAGGGATAGGTAGAGGGATGTGAACTGGATTTATCTGGCTCAGGATACCATGGATAGGCTTGGAAAACACGCTCTTGAATTGCTGAGCTCCATAAAAGGAAGGGAATTTCTTGATGAGCTGAGTGACTGCCAGTTTTTTTAAGAAGTTAACTTCTGTATCCTTTTTTAATGGTAACTGATTTTCCCCAATGTGGACCATCTCCAGATTATCAAACACTGCACTGGGCCTGTGAATTTTGCAAGTAGAATAGGCAGTGTATAGCACAGTTCATGCAGTTTGGAAAGTGTCGGTATATTTTTATAACGATTATATTAAATCATGATGTAATATTCATATGAACTTACACATAGTGACAGAATTTAACCTTTATAAATATCAGCAGGTCTCATACACTCTGACAGTTTACTTGCTTATTACATCTGAGCTATATAATTGATAGAATGTGATATAGGATATACTTTTCTCACCGATAATAATTGCCCACTTTTAGTTTAATGCTACTTTATTGCCAGAGTCTTACTTCTTCAGTTGACCTTTGCTAGCTAAGTACAGATGCAGCATTTTGTGATGCAGTATGTGCATCCCTAGTCCAACAGTGATAAGTTTGTAAAATGGTGTATACTTACTTCAAAGGCTGTACTAAGTGACACTGAGAGCTAAAAGTTGGTAGCGTTCTTAAACATTCTCCTTTGCTTTAAAGAAACATGCTAGTTGTTACTATCCAAAGAATTCTGAGAAGTTACCATCACACCTGCCAACAAAATTAATCAGAAAAAATGTTGACACTAAAGACAAATGATCTGTTGTTCTTCAAGGTGTGATACAAATAAGATTATGCCTGGGTTTTTATTTCATTGCATATAATTCTGGTGTCGGTGTTCCATGAACTGTCTTTATTGTATAACTTTACGCTTGTGCTTTTTCCGTCTGAATTCAAAATAGAAATTTCAGAAATGTCAGTAAGGAAGTAATGAAGGTTAGACTGAAAACTTGTGCTTTATAGGAACATACGTGGTTATGTATGAAAAAACACAGTTTAATTCAATGTGTCACAGTAAATTACATTGTCACAATCTAACTGTTCCTCTTAGTATAATGACAGCAGTTTTATCCATAGATATTACTATGTAGGCCTACTTGTTATTAACACACATCAACTGATGGCAATGTGATTGTGAACTAATGCTGACTAGGAAGACAGCTGTAGTTTGAATTAACAGATAGCCCATAAGTTAGGTGGCAATTAAATGCTGACTGCAACAGCTTTATTCTGTAGAAGTATGTGGTTTTAATTTTATATAACATTATATTTTGATATTTTTTATGACATTTGGCAACAAATATTTGCGATGATAACGCTTCAAATTTTACATGGGTAGCAGTTTTACGTCCGTTAATTCTGAACAGTCTCTGACAGTGGTATATTATACTTGGGAGACATTTGCTTTCTAACTTTATTCATTATCTTGCATTCCAAAAAAGTAGATAGTGTTTTATAAACTGGATACATTTCTATCCTGAGGTGAATTGGTGGTTGAGCACCTACTCATTTGGTTTCAGTAGAAAGAGCTTTTCTCAATCAATGGCCAGCCTCTGGTATCATTTTGTCTGCAGGAGATAAAATAAAATGTACAGGTCGTCTTCTGTTTCTGTCTTAGTTTTCGGTCTCTGTGTATATTCCTACAGTTGTTATTGTGTATTGTCTAGGTTTCTGGCTGAGATAACCTTATCCTAGGGGCATATGTGGGCATAGTTAATTGACCAAGGTTGTGCAGTGATTGTGAATAGGTATATCTTGTGGATTTTGTTGAGTGGATGCCTCCATAAAATTTCACCTGAAGTCAAAACATTTGAGTTTCTTAACATTTTTCTTTTCAATACAAGGCAATGGATAAGGTCCAGAAACCAAATAAGTCTAACTTAAATTTATTTTTATTCATTTGACTTAATTAGGTTACTGCATATAATATTATTTTGGTGCTGTATTGGGTGCAGATTTATACTCTGTGACCAGACACATATTTTGCTTACAAGTGTAAATGAAGTCATAACACATCACAACATATTATTTCAACAATATCGGTGACTCGGTTAATGTGGAACCAGGTTGATATTTTTATAGATCTTAACGAAAGAAATCTCATTTACTTACTCCTTCACAAACATCACTACATTAGGGGAAGGTGGATTATTTGGTCCTGGATTTTGTGTTTTCTGGAAAAACTTCATATTTAATCTTTGGTTTTTAATAAGACTGAAAGTGAATGCTTCATCTCATATTTCTGGATTTTCTTCAGTTGTAACCGAGCAGGTTGGTATAGCCACTATACTGTAGACTTGAACACAGGAGCTGCCTTGTTTGTATCTCCACCAGGTTACCAACCATCTTGAGGGTTTTGTGGTTTTCTTGTTCTCCTAAGACTGTACCATGATTAGGACAGACTGTTTCCTTTTACATACTTTCTGATTCTTCATTCACCAGTATTCCACCATCAAATCTTGACAGTTTGACATGCTGACTATTGTAAACTAAATGACCAAACTACATCCAATATTTGATTTGAGCCTCTTTTAAGCATAAATAGCCTGTGTTCTTTGAGAAAGTCTGGTAACTTCAAGACTAAAAATGTCCTGCTATTATCACTTTTACTTCTGAACACTGCTGATGTTACAGAACCACCCACATGCAGGCAGTTGAATATTTTGCATTCTTGTCCCATCTCTTCAACACTTTGAGCATGACATTCCTGTATCAGCCACTCTGCTGGCTTGGAAAAGTGACTTTAATTTATGCTTCTTTTTTTGAAGAGCATGATTTGAATTGCTAATGACATGCCTACTATAGGCTGCATGGTTTGGTGGATGGGCATGACATACCTGATTCGGAAGTTAACAAGCGTATGAATTACATGCAAAATGAAACCACCCTGTAACCTCTGGCAAAAGGTAATTCTGGCAAGCCTGCCAGAATGTGCCTCATGGTGCAAATAATTTCATAACAAGGAGAGGATGATTAACATCTTTCTCACAGTAGTTGCACCGTGCATGTTGAGTTAAGTTCTTTATTTGTCCAACTAATGCACACAATTCTTGTAAAATTGTTAAACTGTTAAAATCATTTGAAATGATAATAGTTCTCCAACATGTTTCGGTTCACATAAACCATTGTGTGGATCGTGAACAGTGCACGATCCACATGTATAACAGGACTGAACAAAATATGCTGCCACACTACCGATAACTTCAGGTAACAATATGTAACTGATATCAACATTGTAACTTTGGTGAAGCACAGGCTGAGAGCTCCCTGATGATGGTTTATGTGAACTGAAACATGTTGGAGCAACTATTATAATTTTAAATGGTTTTAACAGTTTAACAATTTTATAAGAATTGTGTGCATTAGTTGAACAAATAAAGAACTTAATCTTTCTCACATTTCTTGCAGACTCACTTGAAATTATTCCCTTCACTTTAAAATTTGAACAGCACTGATTCAAACAACTCTCCTTTTTATTTTGAGGACTGCATGTAAAGAGGACAATAACAAGCACCATTATGTAATTGTATGAGCTGTATTAAAGGATGCTTTATAGTATCTATTTTATCTTGCTTCAAACTCAGTTTAAACTGGCAAATACATACTTCTTCCTGACTATACAAACATTTCATTTTAATTACCATTACTACTTTATGATCTTACTTGTATATACTGAAGAGGTGGTTCTGACATGTATAGCAAGATATGTAATAAATTTATACTTTCTCAACCTGGTTTCTCATGTGAAGTATTTTTGTGATAGAGAATCTTTGGTGCAGTGTATAAGGTAGTCCAGTTACCAGTGTTACATGTCCAATCACCGTTAACTTCAGATTTGATAAATTTTAGTCATGTATTGTACCTGTTATTACATTATTAAATTGCATCCAGCAATGGATTGAAGCATAGGTATTAAAACAGAGCTTTTTAATGCTTTCTTATAAAAATAAATATATCAATGTATAAATAACTAAAATTAGTGTGAAAGCTTTAAGTCTGTACATTAGAAATGTCTATATTGTAAAATTGTATTAACTTGAACTTCACTGTCACTTTAAATTGGTTTGGGACCTTCTCAGAGTCTTTTTAGTGTACAGCTTTATTTTTCATAAAGAATACTTTATTCACTTTGTATTTATAATCTCATACATAAATAAAGAATTATAAAATATTGCTTCTTGTATTATTTCTTCCCAAGGAACTGGTTAAGAAACCAAAAAAATTAAAAAATATATATATATGTAAATAGGGAGATGTATACTTACATTAAATGGTAAAGATATAAACACATATGTAATGAGTGGAAAAATCATGAAATGAGTTTATTAATGTTCTCTGTACTCCTACTTCCTGCCCTTCAGCAGATGTTAAAACATTAGATTCGTAAGTGGTGTGCATGTGTTTGACATGATGAAGATGGGTTTCAAGATCTAGACACAGGCTTAAAATTAAAAAAAAAAAAAATTCAGTTATAGCTGCATGATTAGGCTCTTCCTTATGCGCAGAAATCTTTGACAAATGATGAGGAATATGATCTACTGTGATGTAGTCTGCTGAGGAGCTTGAATATATGCAGGGGTGAAAATTTCTACCCTATGTTCTGTTAGCCATGGGCCAAACAAGGGACACATTCCTCACTACTTCTTAATTCTGCTTTAGAATGTGTAATTGGAAAAGCACACCTGTCACTTGCTACCTCATTTTTAAGCTTTTGAAGGACACTTTTATTCTTATTTGAATGAATGTGTGTATTCATTAAATCAAATATTTATGAGTTGAGTCAAATTTCCAGAAGGCTGGATGTGCTCAACATTGGTTTCCAAAAAATGTTTTATACATCCTCTACCTTAATCCTTGTCTCTAGCATTAACAAACATCCATCTAGTCATTGTAAACCATGTATATTTTCAATTCTTATCACATAATCACTCACTTCATTTCTTTTCTTTAATCGTTTACATGTTTTGGCTATGGTGAACCATTCTCAGGCAACGTAAAACCATCTGCAAAGACAATGTAGGACTGTAAATGTAATATTATTAAAAACAGATTTCAGTTTTTGTCACATCAGTTATGTTCATGTATTTATATTATATTACATTTTTAAATGTTAAAATTATCACTGGTTAAGAATGATGTCATATAATGCAATATTAAAACATAGCAGAGATATTCCAAAGGTCATTTCATGAGTACAGTTGAAAAATAATGTTATGCAACAAACCATGTAATAAACACAGGTTTGCACCAAATAAAATCTTTGAAGTAACAGTAGAGAGTAAATGTACTACTGCATGGGTCTAACCAGTACCAACCCCTTCTAGTCATACTTACTCCATGGTGCAGAGTCCTTCTTGCGAAGCTAACTGGTTTGCAGCTAGTCAAGAAATTCCCCGCATTTCACAGAACCCGAAGGTTCATTACCACACTCACAAGTGTCCGCCACCTATCTCTATCCTGGGCCCATCCAATCCAGTCCATATACCCACATCCCATCTCCTGGAGATCCATCCTAATATTATCCACCCGTCTATGCCTAGGCCTCCTCAGTGGTCTCTTTCCCTCTGGTTTCCCCACCAAGACCCTATACACCCCCCTCTCCTCACCCATATGCGCCACATGCCCAGCCCATCTCATTCTTCTCGATTTTATCACCCGCACAATATTGGGTGAAGAG
>Ga0123352_10000510_pt1 | contig 47274 bp, 50 predicted proteins | sample TergutLab28metaG_FD_89700 | JGI IMG/M metagenome (GOLD analysis project Ga0123352, IMG submission 89700) | Labiotermes labralis P1 segment gut microbial communities from Petit-Saut dam, French Guiana - Lab288 P1 | ecosystem: Host-associated > Arthropoda: Insects > Digestive system > Gut ... | reverse complement strand
CGACATAAATCAAGACGGCATACCGGAATTATTTCTTGGGGCAAGGCAGATAAGCGGTCATATTGATTATCGTTATGTATACACCTTTTTGGGTGGTGAAGAAATAAGTGGCGGTGCAGTTCGCTTAGACTTTCAAGGTTTTTTGACAGACGGTGCGATATTTTCTCCTATAGACAATAGCCCTTGGGTTGTTGTTTTTCTTGCTGTTGGCTCTGGTGGACGTTATATAAAACTTGAAATGATTGACCTTGGACTCGTGCCAACTGTAGAGGGTACGGCATTTATGAGTGACGAAGGCCATGAAATGATGCTCACCCAAGACGATTTCGACTGGCAAAATTACGAATGGTATAATTTAACTATAAATGATGTCGAGGTTACTGCCGAAGAATTTGAAAACATATTTGGCGCACGTGAGGATAGAGCTTGGCTTAATTTTAATGAAGTCAAAAGCTTCACCAATCCCTATACAGAAGCTATATCGAAGTACTTATCTTACGGAATAGATACGAGTGACCCCCATATGGTGATAGCCGTAAGACCGAGAGTTTTTTTAGCAGACATTACAGGCAGAGGCGATTACGGTGTTATTGCCGTTAGACATATGCCAAAGTATATTGAAGGTATCCGTCAGCCTGCGGACGTCATTACACAAGCAAGAATATTTTGGTGCACAGGGCAAGAGTTAATTTACAAGGACATCCGCGAAGCTATTGTAGGTATAAGTTCATTAGGTCGAGTCGCAATACTCACCCAATGGGGAGCAGAGGGTAGAGGGTTTACTCTGTTAGATATTAAAGCTGACCTTCATACCAAAACAGATGTAATATTTTCCTCATTTACTATAGCCACCGAATGGGAAGTTGATGACTTTGCGTTCTTTAGTTTTCCTGGTGGATTTGAACAAGAAGGAGTTTATGCATTTGAGCGCAACATTCTTTCCGAAGAAGACTTTGAGGAAATTATGGCAAAGTATGGACTGGCCGATTGGAGAGCGTGGGGACATTTTCGTGATGAGTTTGATGCAATTTTAGCCATGACTTTTCAATAATCATACATTTATTTATAAAATTTTGTTAGTTTTATACGTTGCTCGGCTTTGGTGTGGGTAGCGTGGCGAATTTATATTTTGGACAAGGGGAGAAATTATGCGAAAAATTATTTTGCAATTTTTCATGGTTTTTATTTTGTTATCCTTTGTGTCGTGTGGCGGCGGAAGTGAGACGGTGTATTTCGGTAATGTGGAATCTGAGCCGAGCATATCGGTAGTCGAAGCATTTGAAGAAAATGAGAATGTGCCTATGCTAATTAACCCCCACCCATTCGCTGCGGCATTAAGGGAGTACATGGCAGGTTATGATGGTGTTGTACATGCATATTTAGCGACTTTAGATGACGATGGAACAATTGGCGTCCTAACTACAAGACCCACCACCAGGGCATTGATTGATTATGATACTCAAGAATATGCCTACGGGCCTTCAGGAACGCTGTTTTATATGCAAGATGGTGATTTATTTCAGATTGACGTATCGGGCTGGTTTTTTGTGGCAGGAAGGTACAACCGATTGATGGAACGCGTCTATACGCACACTCATATCGTAGAATTTATTTATAAACTGGAATTTGGCAGATTGGAAATTTCAACGCGTCTGGAATACTTCTCCGATGAATATTTATCAATGCTATATGACGATTACACCGTTGTTGCAGAACGTATAGCTGAACGTGATGCACTTGCTGAATACGCCAGAGAAAAATATGGGCTTGTTGCACTACCGCCCCCTAACTTTGGGCATATGCGAAACACGGAAAATCAAACCGTTCAGATATTAGCTATGACTATAGACTGTGTACCCAGCCTTGCTATGACTAGCATAATCGAATAATGACGGTATCTACCTGCAACACAGGGGCCGTAGAACGCAACTTCCTTGTCACTCCAAATGTTGTGAAGATGACTCTATAAAACATACAGTTATCACAGCCGAATTAACAGATGGGGGTTACGTTTTGCCCCCATGAAAAGCCTTCATCACAACTGCCGATTTCTGTGATTGAATAGCCATTGCGAATGTGCTACACTTATCCTAATTAGTCATTATTCACCCCTTCTCGGCTTATAATGCTGCATAAATAGTTTTCATATATAGTCAAAACGCCTTATTTATGCCGTAAACGAGCCGACATCCATGCTATTAATGGGCTTGGTTTTTCTCAAGCCCATTAATAGCATGGCAAAGGATTATTGGTTCGTGATTATGCAGCTCTGTTTTGGGTTTGTTCTAGTGGAAAATGAAAAGTCACTCCTTTGACGATTTTGCGGTGAAACAGAAAAAGACATGATTGATAAATAAAGATAATCAATCATGTCTCTGTTGTTTTCCCCAAGTAGGGAAAAGTGGGCTTATTCAGTTTTAAGTAACAACTAATCTTTTGAAATATTTAATCCTGCTGTATTTATTGCAACGCTCACAGCAAACTCATAATTTTTCGTCACTCACCGCTGGGGGTTTGGTTTGTAATAAAGTGCGTAAATTCAAGGATTGTGAGTAGCCTCTCAAGCGTGTTCCTATCGCCTATGGCAACAGTATGTCATATTTGAATAAATGAATAAAAAATTATCGACCCTTAAACTTAGTGCCAAGTCTTATTTATTGAAAATACACGCAAAATTTACAATCATTTATATCATGCACATCAAAATCCATATCGAAAATTTCTTTAAGACAGGCTCTTTCAATAATATCTCCGGTTTTTCCGCATTTTACAATCTTGCCGTCCCTTAAAGCCACTATATTATCAGAATAACAAGAAGCAAAGTTTATGTCATGCATAACAAGTATTATTGTCTTGCCCATGTCATTTGACAAACTTTTTAATACTTTCATAATCTGTACAGAATGTTTCATATCCAGGTTATTAAGCGGTTCATCCAGCAAAATATAATCGGTATTCTGCGCAACAACCATGGCAATAAAAGCCCTTTGTCTTTGTCCGCCTGATATTTGGTCCAGATATTTATGCTGAATATCCGCAAGCGCAAGAAAATCCAGCGCTTCATCAATAGCACCATTATCTTCTTTGCTCAAGCGTCCCCGCGAATGAGGGAAACGCCCAAAGGCCACAAGCTCTCTTATAGTCAGTTTAATATTGATAAAATTACTTTGTTTCAAGAAAGACAGGCGCTTTGCCATATCTTTGTCTTTTATTTTGGCTATATCCTCCCCCTCTATATAAATGTCCCCTTCATTTTGGCGGATAAGGCGGGCAATTATGGATAATAAAGTAGATTTGCCCGCTCCGTTTGCACCTATAAAGGAAGTTATACTGCCCTTTTCTATGGATAAATTAAGGTCATCCAGAACCATATGTTCACCATAGGATTTTGAAATATCTTTTAGCTCCAGCATTATTTTTTATTCTCCTTTAACAATAAGAATAGGAAATACAGGCCGCCTATGAAGTTTATTATGACGCTTAATGTGGCAGAAAAGTTTAAAAGGCGGGCGATAATATATTGGCCGCCCACAAGAGCAGTAATTGTTATAGCTATGCATGTGGGCAGTATGTAGGTATGTTTATATGTTTTAATATATTGATAGGTAATATTGGCTACAAGTACACCCAAGAAGGTAATAGGCCCAACCAATGCCGTAGATACGGACACCAGAACAGCTATAGCTATAAGAAAACCTTTGGAAAGCCCTGTAAAGTTGATACCCAAACTTACAGCATGCTCTCTTCCAAGAGAGATAACATCCAGGTATTTCACAAAAGGCAAAGTAGCAGAAATTGTTATAATCACTAAAACAGCCGATATTATGGTTAAATCTTGATTAATAGAATTAAAGCTTGCAAACATGCGGTTTTGTACTATAAAAAATTCCGAAGGGTCAATAATCATTTGCAAATAGCTTGTTGCAGCAGAAAACATTGTACCCAAAACCATGCCGACAAGCAGCAGAAACAATATATTCTGCCCTTCCTTGCGGAACATAATGCTGTATATAATAAGCGAAAAAGCCATCATAACGCCAACAGACAAAAGAAAGTTGGGTATGCCCGTGATAAAATAAGAGCCCGCAGAGAAAAAAATTACAATAGCTGTTTGTATAAACATATAAACCGACTCGAAGCCTATTACAGCGGGAGTTAGTATACGATTATTTGTTATGGTCTGAAAAATTATTGAAGAATATGCAATCGCAAGCCCTACAAGCGTCATAGACATTACCTGGGCGGCGCGTCTTGGCAGAACAAAGTCGGGTCTTGGGCCTATACCTTCAAACATATAGAAGGCAACGGCTGTTAAAGCCAGCAGTATTACTATCATTAGCTTAATTTTAGGTTTGTTTGCCGATTTTATAATAGTCGCACGCATTTACGATTTCCTCCTTAACAAAAGAAATAGAAAAATAACGCCGCCGATTATGCCTACGGTTAAATTTATTGGTATCTCGAAAGGAAAGAGTATTGTGCGGCTTATTATATCGCATATAAGCAGAAAAATAGCTCCTGATACAGCCGTTACCGGCAAAGATTTTCTTAGATTGTCGCCCATGAAGATACTTACAATATTGGGAACAACAAGGCCCAAAAAAGGTATGATTCCTACGGTTAGTAAAGTGACAGAGGATATGACAGACACAATTATAAGACCTATGTTTAGAATCATGCGGTAGTTAAGCCCAAGGTTTTTGGCAAAGTCCTCTCCTAAACCGGCTATTACAAACTTATCGGCAAATATATAGGCTGCAATTACAAGAGGTATGGATATATAAATCATTTCATAGCGTCCCCTTAAAACCGCCGAAAAATCACCTATAAGCCAAGTGCTGACATTTTGCACAAAGTCGTTTTGATAGGCAATAAACATGGTCATAGATGCAAGAACATTGCCGTACATTATGCCAACCAAAGGCACCATGATGATATTTTTATATTTCACTCTTTCAAGCATCTTGATAAAAACAAATGTCGCAAGCAAAGTAAAAACAAATGCAAAAGCCGTGCGCAGAAAAATACCGGCACTTCCAATAAAAATCATACTTATCAGCACGCCCAAACGGGCACCGTCCATTGTGCCTGCTGTGGTTGGGGACACAAATTTGTTGCGGGTTAAAATTTGCATAATAAGACCGCATATACTCATAGACATGCCGACAACTATAATAGTAATAAGGCGGGGGATGCGGCTTGCGAACATTACGACACTTTGGGTATAATCCATGCTGAATATATCAAAAAAAGATATGCCAACCGCCCCTATAAACAGGGATATGATAGAAAGTACCAGCAAAGCAGATACCAAGGCCAAGACCAAGCCAAAACCAAAGAAAACCTTTGACATAAACCCACCTTTACAGAATTTGATGTTTTTTTATCAAACTTAAAGCCGATATTATTTTATCACCATTAAACCTAGTTGTCAAGTAGGAAAACTAAATTTTAAAAAGAGCAAAAACAACCGGCCGCATCGCAAAATAAAAAAGCCCTCAATAAAGTTGATTTATTGAGGGAAAATGCAGTCGACAGGACTTGAACCTGCACGTCATTGCTGACACAAGATCCTTAGTCTTGCGCGTATACCAATTCCGCCACGACTGCAATATATGATTAACTACTAGAGCGCATTATATATCAATAATCCGTAGTTGTCAATAGGTATTTTAAAGAATTTTTATGTTTTTTTAAAAAAGCTTGCGCAAACCCCTGTTTTGTGTTAAAATACCTTGGTTAAAGAGCCGATATTAGGGAGGCGGGGGCCTTCGTCCTCTCCTTGATATACGGGACAATTATAATTATAGGAGGAGAAACACAATGTCAATCGACAAAAAGGCAATTATTGAAAAATTCGGCAGAACGCCCGAGGACACCGGTTCACCGGAAGTACAAGTAGCGCTATTGACAGAAAGAATCAATCATCTGACAGAGCATCTTAAAACCCACAAAAAAGACCACCATTCCCGCAGGGGTCTTTTGATGATGGTTGGTCAAAGACGCGGGCTTTTGGATTATATCATGAAAAATGATATCGAAAAATATCGTAAACTTATTGCTGCACTTGGTATAAGAAAATAATAATCAGTGAATCCGGTATTAAGGAAGTAGTCTTTTACAAGACATAGGAGAAAAATATGTACAGAACTTATGAATTAGAACTGGCAGGAAGCCCTTTAAAAGTCGAAATTGGCCGCATGGCCGAATTGGCCGGGGGCGCTGCCGTTGTATACTATGGGGACACGGTGGTTATGTGTACAGCCACGGCCTCCGAAAAACCCCGTGCGGGAATTGATTTCTTCCCGCTTTCGGTGGATTATGAAGAGAGGCTGTATGCAGTAGGCAAAATCCCCGGCGGTTTTATTAAGCGGGAAGGCAGACCAACCGAACATGCGGTTCTTAGCGGACGTTTGATTGACAGGCCTATACGCCCCCTTTTCCCCGACAATATGCGCAATGATGTGGCTGTGGTTGCCACCGTCTGGTCTGTTGACCAAGACCATGCGCCGGAAATTGCCGCTATGATAGGCGCAAATATTGCTTTGGCTATATCTGACATTCCTTTCGGCGGCCCAACAGGTGCCGTAAATGTGGGTCTGGTTGACGGTGAATTGATTATCAACCCCAATGCAGAGCAGCGTGATAAAAGCCGCCTGTCTCTTACAGTGGCATCCACTAAAGAAAAAGTGATGATGATAGAAGCCGGTGCTGACCAGGTTTCCGAAGAGCTGATGTTTGATGCAATTATGAAGGCTCATAATGAAAATGTGCGCATTGTAGAATTTATTGAAAACATTGCCGCAAAAGAAGCCAAGCCAAAAAGGGATTTTGAAAAAATTGAAATTCCCGCAGGTGTTTATGAAGAAGTAGTCTCTTATATCAGTGACAGCCGCATGGAAGATGCTGTATTTTTTGACCAAAAACAGCTTAGGGATGAGGCAATTTCTAAAATCAAAGAAGAAACTATAGAAGCTTTGGTTTCTAAATTTAGTGATTTAGAGCCGGAAGATGCGGCAAAATGGATAAATGAAGCCATATACAAATTTGAGAAAAAGACCGTTCGCCGCATGATTCTTAAAGACCACAAACGTCCGGACGGCCGTGCGCTTGACCAAATCCGCAGACTTGAATCTGAAGTGGATATATTGCCGAGAACACACGGTTCGGCCATGTTCCGCAGGGGGCAAACCCAAGTGCTTACAGTTACCACCCTTGGTTCTATGAGCAATGTCCAGCGTCTGGACGGCTTGGATTTGGGCGAAGATATTAAACGCTATATGCATCATTATAATTTCCCCAGCTTTTCTGTAGGCGAAACCCGCCCTTCAAGAGGCCCGGGACGCCGCGAAATCGGTCACGGCGCTTTGGCAGAACGTGCGCTTTTGCCTGTTTTGCCTGATGAAGAAGAATTTCCTTATGCAATCCGTCTTGTTTCAGAGGTGGTAAGCTCCAACGGCTCTACCTCTCAAGCCAGCGTATGCGGAAGCTCACTTTCCCTAATGGCCGCAGGCGTACCTCTTAAAAACGCAGTGGCGGGCATATCTGTCGGCTTGGTGACAGGCGATTCTGTCAATGACTTTGTATTGCTTACCGATATACAGGGCCTTGAAGACTTCTTTGGGGACATGGACTTTAAAGTGGCAGGTTCTAAAGACGGTATCACGGCAATTCAAATGGATATCAAAATTGACGGCCTAACCCCTGAAATAATTAAAGCATCACTGGAACAATGCCGCAAATCCCGCATTGATATCCTTGAAGATTCCATGAATACAGCCATTTCTACCCATAGAACAGAAATCTCCAAATATGCTCCTAAGATTGTTATGATACAAATTGACCCCGAAAGAATGGGAGAGGTTATTGGGCCCCGCGGCAAGGTTATTCACCGCATTATTGACGAATGCGGCGGCGATAAGCTGGAAGCGGGCGGTATCACTATAGATACAATGGATGACGGCAAAATTTATATTGTGGGCAACGAAATGACCAATATTCAAAAAGCCGTTGATATGATAAACCTTATCCTGCTTGAGCCTGAACTGGGCAAAACTTATCGCGGCAAAGTCGTGCGCCTAATGACTTTCGGTGCTTTTGTTGAAATTGCGCCCGAAAAAGAGGGTCTTGTGCATATTTCGCATTTGTCAAGGGAACGCATCAATGCAGTTGAGGATATCTTGAATATAGGGGATATGCTTGATGTTAAGCTTATAGAAATAGATGACCAGGGACGTCTTAATTTCTCTCATAAAGCCACGCTGCCCGGAGCCACCGAAGAAGACTCTATGCCCACAAAAAGGCCCGCTAAACCAAGAAATGACAGCAGGGGCGGCCCTAACAACAGAAACAGAAACGGCAAGCCCGAAGGCAGAAGATAATGGGATTTTTTATACAGCAGTTAGAAGAGGCTAAAGATTTGCCTCTTCCGAAATATATGACGGAAGGTGCCGCAGGCATGGATTTATACGCCCATGTTACAGAGCCGCTTGTTATTAAACCTAACGAGCGGCTTAAAGTCCCTTGCGGCTTTAAAATGGCCATGCCCATTGGTTACGAAGCGCAAATTCGGCCAAGAAGCGGGCTTAGTTCAAAATACGGTATATCTATGCCCAACGCTCCGGGTACTATTGATGCTGATTATCGAGGAGAAATAAGTGTATTGTTGATTAATTATGGTGACATGGATTTCATAATTAATCGCGGTGATAGGATTGCACAAATGATTATAAATAAAGTTGAGATTGTTAGTTTTGAGCAAGTGGATGAACTGCCTGAATCCAAGCGCGGCGAAGGCGGTTTTGGGTCAACAGGGAAGTGATTGCTTGTATCAGTGTTAAAAAGTCCAAAATAGCTATTGTTTTTCCTAGTCGAGGTGATTAGATGAAAAGAATATTAACAATTTTGATTTTATTTGGTGCATTTATTTTAGCCGCCTGCGGAAGCGCAAGCGGAGATTATGAATCACGAGTAACCATGTCTGCGCCTGCGGGCGCAGAAGATTCTATTGTATGGCATTCTTCTGGTATACAGCTCTTCAGCGAAAGCGCCTTGGGCTTGGGCTTGACAATTGAATCACCCGCTCCCCGCATGTTGATACAAAGAGCCGAGGTAGACCTTGAAAGCGAAGATTTTGATATATCTATGAACAGCCTTAGAAATCTTTCGGCATCATTCGGCGGATATACAGAATCATCTAATATATCCTCCAGCAATATATTTGCCGGGGATGAATGGATTACTTTGCGAAACTTTAATATCGTTATGCGTATACCTGTTGCAGATTTTGAAGAAGCCTTGCGCATAGTGGAGAGCTATGGAACGGTGACTTGGCTTTCTCAAAGCACAGAGGATGTTACAGACCAATTTATGGATGTATCAAGGCGTATGTATTCAAGACAGATTGAAGAAGACAGGATTTTGGCTCTTGTAGAGCATGCCGCAAATCTTGAAGAATTGTTTCTTTTAGAAAGCCGCCTGACTCAAATACGTACTCAGATAGAAATATACAGAGGGTCCTTAGAAAATTTGGGCAATAGGGCTGCACTTTCAACAATCAGCGTTTCTTTGCGTGAAGTAAGGGATATACACGAAAACATCATGCAAGTAACTTTCTGGCAGCGCATTGGCAGCACTTTCACTTCTTCAATAGATGTCAGCTTTACTATCTTGCAGGGAATTGCATTTTTTATTGCTGCCGTAATATTTCCTTTAACCATCTTCGGTCTTATTGCTTTGGCAGGTTTTCTTGGGATAAGGTATTTGCTTAGATTTATACCCAAGTCTGCGAAAAATAAAAAAAGAGTACATGCAGACGGCAAAAACACAACCTCTGCTCCTGATACGGAGATTGATTCAGAATCTCATGAGGAATAATTGCTTTACTTTTAACTCCCCCCAAGAAAATTAATTTGACAGAGCAAAAATAATGTGATACAATGTTAATCCGTGTTATAATCGCTCGTCAAAGGCAGGTCAGCCTATAATCTGTATAGAGCCTTTGGCGGTGAGTAAAATAGAGAGAAGGTATAAAAATGTACGCAATTATTGAAACAGGCGGCAAGCAGTATAATGTAGCCGTTGGTGACACCATTAAAGTAGAAAAGCTGGAAGCAAATCCCGGTGACAATGTAGTTTTTGACAAAGTGCTGTTGGTTTCCGGCGATGCGCCAAAAATAGGTGTTCCGCACATAGAAGGCGCAAGTGTTTCAGCTTCTGTTTTAGAGCAGGGCAAAGAGAAAAAGGTTATTGTATACAAATACAAAGCCAAAAAGGGATACCACAAGAAAAAAGGGCACAGGCAGCCTTTTACCAGCTTGCTCATAGATGCTATCAATGCATAATATCTAAGGTTATGAGAAATGATAAAAGTTTTGTTATACTACAACAAAAATAGGGATATCTATCGTTTTAAAGTGCTTAATCATGGCGAAGCCATTGTTTGTGCCGGTGTTTCTGCCCTCGTTATCACTTGCGCCAATTTCATCCAAAGCAATTTTGCATTGGATGTTGTGCAAAAGCACAGAGACACAGGGTATATCGACTTTGAAATAGGCGACATAAAAAAAGGCAACAGAAACCACGCTGCTAATTTAATTATAGATAATATGGTTTTTGGCCTTCGTCTTATAGAAGAAAGCTATAGCGATGATATACAGATATTTCATAAAGAAGAATAAGAGATTTAATGAGGTGAATATTATGATTAAAATGAATTTGCAATTTTTTGCCAGCAAAAAAGGCGTAGGCTCTTCCAGAAACGGACGCGAATCTATGTCAAAGCGCCTTGGCGCAAAGCGGGCTGATGGCCAGGTTGTGCGTGCAGGAAATATTTTATACACCCAGCGCGGAACTAAAATTCATCCCGGAAACAATGTTGGCAGAGGCAATAATGACAGCCTTTATGCACTTGTTGACGGCCGTGTGCGCTACGAGCGTATGGGAAGGGATAGGAAAAAAGTTTCAGTTTATCCCGTTGTTCAAGAAACAGCTGCACAGTAAACTGTTAATAGCCCTCCAAGCGGGGGCTATTTTCGCTTTTCGGCTGGATGTTTTTGATGAACTTGGCTGCAGTAGTTCCCGGTTTGGGTATTTGGCTTTGGCTGCGGCATAGGGAAACGCCTGAATGACAGCATCTTATTCTAAATACAGATTCATAAGGGCGGATTGTATCCGCCCTTATGAAGTCTTGGTTTTATAACTACTTGCAATAAATATTAATAGCTAAAGCCAAGCAGCGGCCCATGCTGCTGCGCCCCATAAACATCTTTTTCCCCCAGTGCTCCTGATGACATAGGCCGCACTATGGTAATTTTAACGGCTTTGCTGGGCGGAAAAGCCATTACAGAAAGCACATCACTTTCTTTAATGCCGTAAAGCTCTGCGAAAACAGCGGGTGTCATAACATTTTTTGCCGCAAAATCCTCAAAAACCGTCTGCTCTTTAAACATTATATCGAAAGTTAGTTCATAGGGGCCGGAGTTTTTACTGCGTATTACCTCAGCAACATCAGTTAGTTTTATCATAGCATAACCCCCTTGTCACATTGAAAGAGTTTCATTGGAAATAATTCGCATGGACTGTCTACTGCCATTAGGCAATATAAGCTGAATTCATATACAGCGCCGCCCTTAAAATCGGACGGAGAAAATGGGAAAGCCAGGTTGCCTGCCGTAGATATGCGTCCCTCATAACCAAAATGTAAGAGTGTAGAGCGCGCAAAAGAGCAAATGGTATCGGCAAGCGCAGACGAAGAAGCCACAGCTTCTATTATGATTGCCGCTTCACTGGGCATTTGGCTTTTTGCGCCATAAAAGCTTGCGCCTGTTTGGCCGTATATCTTAAAATCCAAAAAGAATTCATCCAGATAATCAAAATTGTTCTTTACCCTTTCTTTTACAGCCATTACAATTTCATCTAATTGGCTTATCATAATAGGGTCGGCTGTCGCGGCAAAAGATACGGTGCGGTAGCCCACAAGGCGGGCAGCTTCCAGTTTTATGAAATAGTTGTCATCCGGTATAAAGCGGCTGCCTTTTACAATTACGCTGCCTTCAGTAGCTTGTTCGAAGGTGGTGGCTGTCAAATCCAAAACGCCGCCCGGCCCCGGAAGTCTTGTGGGGTCGCTTTTTTCGTATAATGTGTGAGCCGCCACAGATGTTGTGGTGCATTTTCTGATGGGATTTAATGTGCAAAGTTCAAAATGGTCTTGTCTTAATGTGCCGAACATGCAGTCGCTGCCGCTTCCCGGTGTTGATGCTATTGCTGCACATTCCAGAATTTTTCCCATATGCAGTGCAAGACCGGGGTCGTAACCTTCCAAGACAGCCAAGGCAGCAAATACGGTTGGGTCATAGGCTCGGCCGGTTACAATCACCTTGGCACCCGCTTTCAGGGCTTCTATAATAGGTTCATGACCCATTTGAGCCACTATGTTTACGCTGTCCTCTATATCTTTTACAGTAGGCGCGGGCGCAGGATAATAAGCTTTAAGCCTGCCTGCATTAAATCTGTCTTTTACAATGTCTTTGCTAATTTGCGACGAAATCACAGCAAGCTTAAAGGAAAGGCCCTTTTCGGCTGCAATTTCTTTTATAATTTCTACATTCCAGTCCAAATGACTGTCTGCGCCGCTTCCTCCCGCAGTACCTATAATTACGGGAATATTATCAGCTCTGGCCGATATAAGCATAAATTCCAAATCTCTTTTAACAGCCCCACGGTCGGTAAATGACTTGCCGCTGCCCAGATAGTATGGTCCAGGGTCTGTGGAGCCTGCATCCACGGCTATTACATGAGGTTTTTTTGCCATTCCCGCTTCAAAAGAAGATGCAGGGAAGCCGTATCCCAGTATAGCCGTAGGGGACAATACTCTAAATTCTCTCATACTATTACTCCTTTTGAATTACTGGTTTCACAAGATATAAAAATATCACCTATCTTGAAAAAATCAACTCAAAATCTTCAAACACCACCTGCATATCTTCCGAAAACTCGTAACCCAGCGCTCTGCCTTCTTCGGCAAAGCATCGCCTATGTCCATCCTGCCAGGTTTCCAAACATTCGTCCTCCCCTTCACGCTTACAAATGTCAAAGGTTATTTCGTTAAAAGGAAGTATGGTAATTGCTGTTGTTCGTATTACACATCGGGGATTGCCGCTACAATCAGTAACAATGCTGTAGTCTCCAATTTGCGGAATTTTATTGCCGCTGTATTCATAAGCAGTCAAGGTGCTTGCTGTAGCTCTTTTTTTGCCCATAAGTACTAAGTTTATAAGATTATTTGCATATTCTTCACTTGCATTGAAATGAAAAGCCTCTATATATTTTGTTGCCCTGTCTTTTCCGGAAAAGACCAAAAACTCCTGCCAAAATTCATCTAAGGTCAAATGTCATCGCCCCTGTATAAGTTTTATTCTTTTTCTTCCTTAGTGCCTTTTATATTCAGCTTCATAGCCGGTGCTTTTTTACCGATAACATTTTTAAGAGCCAATATGCGCTTCATTTCGTTATAAGCAATCATAAAACCTTCATCTACGCCCATCCCCGGTTTAGCCAGCACTTGTACAGGCTGCGTGGCCATTGCGATATGGGCACAGATTTGCGCAGAGCGGTCGGTTTCGTTGCAGGAACCGCCAAGATATGCGCCCATGCCGTTGGCTTTGGCGTACAGCACAGCTTCTATAGAGTTATTTATTCCGCCAAGGTCGGGTGTTTTTATTTGCGCTTGGTGTCCGGCTTTGTTATCTGTAAAGTCTTTAACATCCTGAAGGGTGTTGCACCATTCATCTGCAACAAGCTCTACATTTATACCTCTTTCGTCTTCAATTTCACGTATACGCTTCAAAGCAGAAATCTGACCGGCAACAGAACCGGCGTCCACAGGCCCTTCTATGCGCACTTTGAAAGGCAAGGCTGCCTCTTCCAATTTGCCCAAATAATCAACCAAAGCATTATAATCGGCCCCAAAAATTTCTCCAAGCATCCCATAAACATCAAGATGTATTACAGGTTTATAATTTTCATCCACTCTGGCTTCATATATACGATTGCGCAGCCACAATACATATTCCATCAGCTTTTCGCCTTTTTTGCCCGCTTTTTCTATATTGTTAAAAAGAGCATGGGGCAGTACATTAGCTGATTTTAGAATCATTTTATCGGCATTTAAGTATCTGTCGTCGCCGGACTGAGTAAAAATAGGTATCATAGTGTCAGAAACGGTTGTGCCGTATTCTTCGGCAATAACCTGACACATAAGCTTGTGCTGGGATTTTGCAACAGCATCTAAAGCAGCTTGGGTAATGCCGTAACGTATGGCAGTGTGCAATACATATCCGTCATCCAAGGTAGTGTCCAATTCTTCGGCAAGTGATTTAAAAGTGGTTATTTCGCGGCCTATAAGAATAGGTTTTACAGCCCGTTCTATAACAGGTATATAATCGGTTGCCAAAAACAGCGGGTCACGTCCGCTTGCGCCTGAATATTGTACGGCGGCGCAATCTCCGTGCGCAACCTGGCCATCTTCCAAAACAAATAAAACAGAAATAGATTCGCCCGGTAAGCGTACACTGCGGAATCCCGGGGTTACAGGTTCGCCTTTGTAAGTACTTCCGTCTGATTTGGCTGTAGTTTTAATGGCTTTTTGGTCGTCAAAGAAAAAGCCGGAACGACCGCCTGTGCAAATTACATCAACAATTTTCATAATGTTTCCTCCTAAGATTTGTTGTTAAAAATGCCCTATATAATCTCTTTTAAGTCCACTTCAAATTCAGGAAAAATACCTACAGGGATTATGTCTTCAACACCATAAGTATCTGCAAAATATTTGCCGTTTTCCAGTTTATAAACATCTACAACCTCTGCGGTGGGGTCTATATACCAAATTTCTTTTACGCCCGCTTCTTTATATTTGGCATGTTTCTTTACTCTGTCATGCTTTTCATTAGAAGGAGAAAGGATTTCCACAACCAAGTCAGGCGCACCCTTAACAGACTTTCCATCCGCAAGCTTTTCCTCGTCACAAACTATAAGCAAGTCCGGCTGTACAACGGTATCATCTCCCTTATCTGCATTTAAACGCACATCAACAGCGGCAATCAAGACCTTGCATAACTTTCCATCTAAATATTCACGAAATTTTATATATACATTTCCCAAAATCTCTTGATGCCTTATGCTGGGCGCAACCATTGAATAAGGCGCTCCGTCTATAAGTTCCCATCTGGTATTATCATCCCAATTGCAATAATCTGCATAAGTAAAATATTCTTCTTGTTTATGCGCTAATGACAAAGCAATCCCTCCAATCTGTCCCTTATCTTCAAACTTCTATCCTCTACTTAGGCCTGCCAACCAACCGCCCTTCACTAATAGCATAAATATCATCAATAGACATTTGGAAAGAAACATCACGTTTTTCCTGCTTGGCCCTTACCTCTAGTTTTTTACGGTGGAAGTCTTTAATATGTGCCCTAAAAGGCAAATTGCCAAAATCCAATATGCGAACCGCTCCGTCGTCGTCACGGGCAGGAAATGCCAAATCTGCGTTATATTTACTCGGAGCAAAAGGTATGTCAATTATACCCGCTTGAAACGCACGTACAGCACCAATGGCAATATCCCCATATCCTAATTCCAGCGTTTTATCAATAATAGATTTAGTTTCCATTTCAATTAAGCCGCTCTCCAAATAAACGTCATGCAACTCTAATAAATCCTGTCCTTTAAGCATATTAACCACTTGCTTTGTGGCTTTAAGGCCCGCCGCATTAGCTTCCATAGTAGGCACACCCATAGCCTCATGCGGAGTTTTTACTATAACCTTTGTAGCGCCCGCCAAAACAGCGGCGGCGGCACCCCATGATATTACACCAAAAGCCATAGGTTCATCGGAAGGGAAGCCGCCCATCCATTGATGCAATACCGTGGTTACTTTTACATCATTAAAACCGAACATATCCAAATAAAAACGGGTAAGGCTGCGCAAACTCTTTATAGCGGCTACGTCTTGCACAATATTGCCAAGCTGTCCATAGCCAACGGTTATGTTTTTGCATCCTTGTGTTGCAGCCAAAAGACTTTCGATGATAGCTACAGAATGAGAAATACAAGGAGGCACCAAAGTACCTGTAAGGGGGCCGAAAGGCTCTCTGTTAATGGTTACGCCGGCTTCTTCATATTTGCCGATTAGCCTGTCCACATACTGCCAATTAAATATGGTTTTTTCAAGGGAAATATCTTTGGAATAAGGTATGTTATAGGAGATGCCGCCGCCTTCATAAGAGGTAAAGCCACCTGCCATAGTTATTTCTGCAAGAAGCCGTCCATCGGGCGTTCCGTGGCGCACCTGCACAGGGCTTTTTACGGAAGATGTAACTGTGCGGCAAATATCCACACCATGATTAACAGCCGGAAAACCGTTAAGCATAGAGCGTCCGTTGCGTATGCTTTCATCAATGCCCACTTGGGCATCCTCATAGCGGTTATGGCGGGTATAGCTGTCGATAGTAGAAGGAAGTAAATCCGCAAAGCCGTTTTCTTCTAAATACCGCAGCAGCTCAATATGGTCCTGAGGCAGAGCCACACCGGCTCTGGGTTGGGTTAGGGTCTGGCCCGCTTCGTCAGCCTCTAAAAGTTTAGCGGAAAAGCATTTGGTTTTGGGCTGGGCTTTTTGGTATTCCACCGCTTCGGTAAAATTCACCGCCTCGCCTGTTTTCCAGCCTGTTAACACCTCTTTTTGCAAGCTGTAAAACATGTCGTCACTTAACTTTTCGTTTTTAAGTGTAATGTCCATCAGGAATTCTCCTTTTATATGTTTTTCCTTAATGATTTTCGGTTTTATTTATATTTCTGCACAACCTCCGCAACCGCTTATATTCAGAGATTACAGGCAAAAATATCTTGTTCGGCTTCATAATCTCTTCCCATGTTTTTATTATGCTTTTTTGTATAGGCGGCTGCTATATCTTCGGCAGTAATTTGGTATCGCAAAAGTATAACATTAAAATACATCAAAACATCGCAAAGCTCTTCTGTAAATGCTTTTTTGATGCTTTCATCAGTCATAATGCGCTCTTCCCCGCATTTTTTTATAATATCAAGCACCTCGCCAATCTCTCCCATCATCCACAAAAAATGATTTCTGGCATCTGCCGGTTCTATCGGCGGCCATTTATCCTTATTCTTTTCCCAAAGTTCGTACTGCATTTTTAACATTTGCTGAAATGATAAGTCCTTCATAAGACTTACACACCGTCCTTAAAAATATCTTTCATGTCTATAGTGAGTTCGGGCAGTATGCCGACTGTAATTTCATCTTCGGAGCTGTATGCATATGCAAGATATTCTCCGTTTGACCATTTATACACCTTGGTTATCTGTATATCCGGACTTGGGTATACGTACCATAGTTCTTTTACTCCCGCTTGGCGGTATTTATTAAATTTCACCGTCAAATCATGTTTAGAAGTAGATGGAGAAAGTATTTCTATTACAAGGTCCGGCGAGCCTTTGCAAGCTTTGCCGTCGATAAGTTTTTCTGGGTCACAAATTACAACCAAATCCGGCTGAACGACGGTGTCATCCGCTTTATCCGGGTTTAGCCGTATGTCAAAAGGGGCAATAAATACTTCACATTCTTTATCGTCAAGATAATCTGCAAATTTTCTAAATATTCTGCCTAGCAATCTTTGATGATTAACACCGGGCGCTGCCATCAAATAGGCTTCTCCGTCAATCAGCTCCCATCTGTTGCCGTCATTCCATTCACAATAATCCGCATATGTGTAATATTCTCTTTCTTGCCTTAATTGCATAGCAAAACCTCCCTTATATCTCCTCAAACACCTCTACCATAATCTTAACAGCCACATCAGGACAAAATCTTGACAAAAGCCCCATAGCAGCAAGCGAATTAGATTTATCCAAGAGTATTTTCGGATTAAGCGGCTTTAATGCAGTTATATCCCTTGGACTGTAAGCGGCGTTTTTTAAGATAGCAGCCGGGTCTTTTGCATTTATAACCGCACCGCCGGAGCCTATTACATATCTTACTTGCGTTAAATCTTTTCCAAATTGGTTAAACATTTCACCTGACGGCGTAAAGACTCTTTCGGTATAGCCCGCATGGCGGGCGGCAGATATACGTATTGCTTCTGCGGCAAAGGCGGCATCCACTTTACCGTATTGCTCATAAGGGCCCTGCGGCAAAACACCGGGGGTTTCATTGCAAATTTGCAGCCAATTATCCACTTCTTCTTGATTTACTCCGTATTCACTATAAAACCCGGCGGCCCCTTCTTCTAAAATTAAATCATATAAGGCCTGACCGCTGTACCGCATGCCAACATCACCTTCTACCGTGCGTTTGGCAAAGGGCTCTGTAATTCCGTTTATAAAAGCATTGGCAGTTTTGGGATTGCCTTCCGCCATAGAATATACATCCGTGGTGGCGCCGCCTAAGTCGTAAGCCATAAGCTCGCCCAGGCCTTCCTCGTCCCCATATCCTTTGGACAAAAGCTCGCATGCTTCAAACACAGCTAAAGGCGTTGGAATAATTTCCATGTCCATCATTTGCTGGGCGGCGTCAAGGCCTTTGGCCGAAATTATATTAGCTATAAAAAGGTCACGGATAGCCGCCTTTGCAGACAATATATTAAGCTTGCCAAACTGCGGCATAACATTTTCACAAACCACAGTATTTTTTCCGCCCGCTTCAAGAATGCCCCTGGCTTCTTTCGCAGCCGACCTGTTTCCGGCTACAATTACAGAAAAATCACAGGGGATATCCGCAATAGTCTGGGCATTTTGAAGCAGCACTTTTTTGTTACCGCCGTCAATGCCGCCTGACAACAAAATTATGTCCGGCTTTATAAAAGCAATTTCTTCGCTCTCATGCTCTGTTAACTCATATGCATAGGTGCGAACCACCTTGGCACCCGCCGAAGCCGCAGCCAGACGGGATGCCTTGGCAGTTAAGTCCGTCACAAGACCGGAGGACACCATTTTTAAACCACCGGCAGCCGAAGATGCCGCCAGCCGTTTTTCATAATCAACAGAACCAATTTGGGCGGTAATTTCTTTTAAGGCATTGTTATACCCAATGGTTACATCAGTGTCTATAGTGGTAAACGACTTTGCAAAGGCAACAATTTTACCGCTGCCGGTATCTACCGCCATAACTTTTGTATATGTGGAACCAAAATCTGTTAACAAGTATATCTTCATTTGCCTATTCTCCTAAAATTACCCTTTTAAAGCAGACCCAAATCATTCCTTAAATCCTCAATAGCCGGCCCTGGGTCTGCCCCGGGTGGATACACACGGTTAAATCCCATGTTTAAAAAGATTTTTTCTACCTGAGAAAACTCTTGCTTACCCACCACAATATTGCCGCCTACATATAAAACAATGTCGTTTAGCCCCGCTTCTTCGCATTTCTCTCTAAGGCCCTTGCAGTCAATTTCACCATGCCCATAAAGAGAAGATACAATAATTGCATCAGCATCCGCTTCTACCGCAGCTTCCACAAATTCCTTCTGGCTTACCATCACACCAAGGTTTATTACATTAAAACCGGCTTTGGTGAAGGTATAATTTAAAATTTTATTGCCAACCGCATGAACGTCCGCGCCAATAACGCCAAGCACCAATGTGGCAGTTTTTTTGGCTTCCGGTTCTTGCACAGTTTCCGTTGATGATAATTCTGTCATTTCTTCACTCCGTCCTTTATTTGATTTTGCTGTATTTTCGTAAAAAATTATTATCTTAAATGAAATTTTAGTTTTAGTTTATTAATTATAACAAATTCAAATGGCAGTTTCAACAAAATCTTTGTGAATAAAAAAGCCTCCGCATGGGAGGTGTTAGAGTGCTGATGATGGTGTGATTTTTAGGGTAGAATTCTTTTAGGGATGTGTGTTATCCATTTCATTTTTGTAAAATGACTTGACTAATAAGCCTGGGTGAGATATAATTTTCTCACAGGCTGGCGTACAGCTTGGGAGGATGCAGTTGTCGGTTTCTGTGCAAAGATTTTGGACAACTGCATTCTTATTTTCCCAAGCTTAGAATTGTGTTAGAAGATTTCTTTGCTGGATTCCGTCCATTCCGAGCAAGCCCGAAGGTACTTTGTTTATAACGCACACAATTCTATGAAGCCATTATACTACCATGATTTTCAAATGTCAACAGTTTTCTTGATATTTTTTTGTAAAATTATATGCAATTAAAAAAGGCGTCCATGCGCCCTTTTAGACTGTAGACAATATATAACCAAAGCAAAATCTTAATTTTAACCATTAAACAAGATTGCCATAAACACAACATCATAGGCGGGCCTGTGGCCGCCCGAACCTTGCGTATAGAACAAGTATATCTATTGCGTACAGTCTAAAGCGGGCAAATAACTGCCCGCTTTAATATATACGTTTTAAAGCTCAAAATTTCCTTTAATTTCGTCGTTTATAACATAATAACATGCTTTTTCCTCGGGTTTGACATAAAACTGAATGGAGCTTATGTCTTTTACAAGCCTGCCCTCTTCTTTCCAGGCTGCTTTTGCGTAATCTTCGCATCTGCTTAAATCGTATTTTTCACCATTATTAAGCTCCACATAATAGTAAGCTTTCATAGTACATCCCTCCTATAAGGATCTTTTGGAATATAATAGTTAATTTTTTATAGTTTACTACTAAAATGGCGGCTTGTCAACATATTTTATACAAATTTATCAGCGCAGTTTAAACACAGCCGAAACAGATACTTTATTATTCTCCCGAAACCTCATTATATTCAAGTTTTGACACAGAAACTTCAAATGCGGTTTTTTCTACAACTTCTCCGTCATCCAGCTTTTTTTGGTACTCTCTGCTTTGCATACGCCCCCATAATTTTATATTGTCCCCCACAGAAAGCTTGGCCCCGAAGCGGGCATTTCTTCCCCAAGTTATGCAGGGTATGTAATCGGATTTGTTATACGAACGGTTTACAGCCAAAAGAAGGTCTGCAATTTCCCGGCCGAACGGGGTGGTGCGGTATATGGGCGGCTTGCATATGTAACCGTCAAGATATACATCATTGGGGTTTTCTTTCGGAACCTCTTCCCTAAAACTATAGTCTTTGGCAAATACCGTCAACACAAGGCGGTTGCGCCTTTCCTCTTCTATATAGTTATTGTAAGAGCGGATTTGACCCGCTATAGCAATTTTGACACCGGCTGCAAATTTTCCGGCTTCCATTATACGCTCGGAAATTGTGATGGGCAGGATATCATGTGCTTGGCTTAGGCGGGGCACCATTAGGTTAAAGCTGTAAAAACCCTCGCCGTGGACGTCGTGGCTAAAACCTGCCTCGGTGACTATTTCTCCTAAGAGGCTTATTCGGTTGTTTGTGCCGGGATTTTCTGTTTGCATGTATCTGGCTCCTTTCGTTCTTCTCAAAACCATGTCGCAAGTGTACAATTCTGTTTCATATAGGTTCCGTTTAAAATCAGAATTGCTTTACTGCTAAATTTTTCTTAAAATCAAGCAGTATAAGTCTATTAAAGTTTTTAAGGAAATATGCCACAAACAAGAGCCGCCGCTACTCCGCCCATAGCGCAGTCGATAAAACCGCCCGAACCTGCGCCTTCAAGGGAAAACTCCCCGGGAAAAACAGAATCGCCGGTTATGGTATATATAGCCCGCTGCACATATATCATAATATTATTGTCCAAAACACTTGAAGCGGTTATGGAAGACTTGGGATTAAAGCCATATGTGATAATTTGACCGCCCCGGTTTAAAGCCAGTTTCATGGCGCCGGGACTGTCGGAATTTACTATAATGACCTTTGGATGCATATTTTCAAGATGCCGGGTGTCTTCCGGAATACTGTCTATAATAATTACATCAGCATCATCCAAATTTTCACAAATATTTATGGAATCAAGGCTCAACCCCTTGTAATCAGCCAGATAATGCATAAATTCCAAATACATCTCTCTGCGGTTTGCATCCAAGATGCCTATATATGTCATAGCATCCCCTCCCAGTTTTCGACAATTTGTTTTGCTGTAAAACCAAGACAATTGTATTTTGTCCATGATTATGCTATAATATTAAAATAGTTATAGAAAACAAATTAATGGGGGTATATTCTGTTGAATGATAGATATGTAAGAGGCAGTAAAAAGCGCGGAATGGGGCCTTTGGTGCCCATTGCAGTTGTGGTGTTGGGCATAATAGCTGCCGCCGGTTTTTTGATTTACAGCTTTTTTTCGGGAAGGGACAGCGAAGATACTGCTTTAGAAACGCCTAACATGGAAGAAATAAGTTTTTTTGAATATGGGGGCAATGCACATTTAAGGTCACATGGAATAAATGTTATTATAGGCGGAGAAATCACTCCTTTTCCGAATTTACCTGTTTTTATAGATGGCGAACTTTATTTTCCGGCCGATTTTTTACGTGCATATGTGGACAGACATATATTTTGGGAAGAAAGCAGCAGCCGCCTTACCATTACAAATATAGATGAAGTAATGCGTTTTACGCCCGGCGCCGAAGTCTATACAGTTAATTGGGAAGAAAGGCCGCTTGGTTTTGTTATAAGAGAATTGGCAGGCATGGCTTATATACCTGCTGATATGGTTACGGACAGATACCCTGTTACTATAGAATACCGTGAAGAATATAGTTTTGTTGTTATTGACTTTCACCGTTATGCACAGACGATTTTTGAGGTTGTAATGCATTTTGATGAAGAGGATATAAGTAACAGCGAAAATCAAAATGGAATTGATGAGGAAGGTAATGAGGACATAAATTGGATACCCATGCGCTTTGGGCCAAATGACCAATTCCCTATTATGGCAAGGCTTTCAGAGGGGCAGCGAATGATACATTTCGGTACTGACGGCGATTTTGTGCGGGTTAGGGCAGAAAACGGCTTGGTGGGTTATGTTTATACAGATAATCTTGAATTTGTGCAAAATATTGCTGCCATACCCGAAGTTGAAATGCTGCGCCCCATTACCCGCCCGTTTGACAGACCGATTAATTTAATATGGCATCTTATAAATGTAAATAACCCAAATGAGTGGTATGTCCCGCATGGTTTGAATGTAATATCTCCTATGTGGTTCACTTTTGATGATGTTTCATTAAATGGTGATATAATAAGCCTTGCCAACCATAACTATGTGTCGTGGGCACATTCAAATGGCTTTCAAGTATGGCCTGCAATACAAGATGCAGACAGAACGGGCCGGTATGATGATGTAATAAGCCGTGCGGTGCTTACAAATACCTATGCAAGAGACCATGTAATTGCGCAGCTTATGCACTTTGTTGAGTATTTTAACCTGGACGGCATACAAATAAATTACGAAGTGGTTAGGGCTGATTTTGCCGAAGAATATATTCAATTTTTAAGGGAGCTTTCTGTGCCTATGCGGCAGGCAGGTGCTGTGCTGTCTGCAACCACCACGCCGCCTATACCGGGCACTATGTTCTGGAACCGTACAGAAATAGGTCTTACGGTGGATTATGCAATAATTATGGCATATGACGAACACTGGGGCACCTCGCCCATAGCCGGGCCTGTTGCCAGTTATAATTTTATTTTAAACGGCATCAGGGATACCTTAGATGAAATACGTGCAGAGCAAATTATAGTGGCTTTGCCAACATATGTGCGTATTTGGACAGAGGAATTTGACATTTCCTTGGGAGAATGGCGCTTGGTGGGCAATAATGTAAATGGTATTGCCCAACGTGCGGTAGGTATGAATCATGCACGGGAGCATATAGAATCAAGGGGCGGTACATTCTATTGGGATTATATACTGCGCCAATATTACGGCGAGGTACTGTTTGAAGAAGATGGAGTGGAAATGCGTTATAGGGTATGGCTGGACGATTTACGCTCTATGAATGAAAGATTATATCTTGTGGATAATTATAATTTGGCAGGTATAGGCTTTTGGCAAAAAGGGCTGGAAGCGCCTGATTTGTGGGATTTGGTTTATAGTCATTTAAACCGTTAATATTACACCGCTTTCAACTACGGAGGTGAATCCATTGGTAAAAACAAATTGGCTTGGCTTGCATAAACGCTTATAATTATTGGAGGAAATATGTTATCAATTTCATATGCAACCATACAAGATGCGCAATATATACGCTCTGTAGGAATGTGGCCGCCTTCACCCTTAGCCGAAAAAGAGATAGAAGCTAAAATAAGGGATAAAAGATGCTGTATCATGCGTGAAGATGAAGAGGTCATAGGTATTTTGCGCTTTAACATGATTTTTGAGTTTATACCGTTTTTAACCCTGCTGTGGCTTGAAGAGCCTTATCGCAGCAAAGGTTACGGGACAAAGGCTATGGAGCATTGGGAAAATGAAATGCGCTCTCTTGGGTATAAAATGATAATGGTGTCAACGCAGGTTGATGAAGAAGGTCAGCATTTTTATCGCAAGATAGGATATAAAGATATGGGCAGTATTGTTATGGATATACCGCCATATGAACAGCCTTTGGAAATGTTTTTGGGCAAGAGCCTTTAATGTATGAATGTTGTTTAGCAACATGAACAGATAAAACCTAAGAACCTGACTACTATATAATCTGAAACAATTTTTAAGCGTCCCCGGGGTTGCAGCGGCAGATGTTTTTCAGTGGTTTTTAAGAAAAAGACGTGAAAAATTGTGCGAAGATAGATAGTAGTCAGATTCTAAGCAGATACTTCAACTCGAAGTATCTGTTTTTTTATACAAAAAAATTTCTAAAATTTTTTCAAAAAACACTTGACAATTAAAATATAATTTAGTATATTATAAATATCTAATATATTAATAGAAGGGAGTACATGCTAATGACCGGAATGGAAGAAAATGCAAAACAAGTAGCATCTCTTTTAAAACTTCTGTCTAACGAAAATCGTCTATTGATTCTTTGCGGACTGATAAAGGGTTCTATGAGCGTTGGGGAGATTGCAAAATTTGTACCTAAAATTGGCCAGTCTGCTCTTTCGCAGCATCTTTCAGCTTTAAAAGCGCATGGCGTGCTGGATTTTGAAAAGATAGGCCAGCAAGTGATATATTCCATTGCCGAAGAGAGAGTTGTGAAAGTTATTGAGGTGCTGTATGAACATTACTGCCGCCCAAAAGAGTAGATAAAAAAATTAGGAGGGATGTAATTTTGACTAAAATTAAAAAAGTATATGTTTATGGCGCATTACTGGGTGTTTTGGCTGTTGTTTCAGCCGTAGTGACAACTCATGTGCTGGAAAGAACAAATTTTCTCGGAACATCAACCACTTTCGTAAGAGCCGCAGGTTTTATAGAGCGGTTTTTTGGTGCAGAAGCGGTTTATGAGTCAACTTATTACAGCAGCGTCGGACTAAGAATTGACTGGCAATTTATGCTTGTTATAGGCATAACTATCGGCGCATTTATATCGGCTGTTTCCAACCGCTCATTTAAAATCCAAATGATTCCGCCCATCTGGAAAGAACGGTTTGGAGGCTCTGTTGTAAAGCGGGGCATCTTTGCCTTTGTCGGGGGCATCTTTGCAATGTATGGCGCAAGGCTGGCAGGCGGCTGTCCAAGCGGTCATGGCCTAAGCGGATTTATGCAGCTTTCTGTCAGCGCATTTGTTGCATTATTCTTATTTTTTGCTTTTGGTATTTTAATTTCGCGGATTATGTATATTAAAAAGGGGGAGCGCAAATGAACATAGAGCTTATTCTTGGACTTGCAACGGGCATATTATTTGGTTTTTTGCTGCAAAGGGGCGGCTTGATACGCTTTGAAAAGCAGGTAGGCATGCTTTTGCTAAAAGATTTTACGGTTTTAAAATTCATGATGACAGCAATTTCTGTAGGAATGGTCGGAATTATAATTTTAAGCCATTTCGGGGTTTTAAATTTGGCCCACAGACCAATGAATATCGGCGCGCTTGTTATAGGCAGTTCATTATTTGGAATTGGATGGGCTCTTACGGGCTTGTGCCCCGGCACATCCATGGGGGCATTGGGCGAAGGCAGGCTGCATGCTGTTTTTGCCATTGCCGGTATGCTTGTAGGGGCAATGCTGTTTAACCGCAGCTTTGACTTTTTACAGCGCACAGTCTATACTTGGGCAGACTTTGGAAGAATAGGCCTTTCAGACATAACCGGAATTTCGAGCTTAATATTAATGCCGATATTTGTCATTGGTGTTTTCTTTCTATTTAGATTTATGGAGAAAAAAGGAATGTAATTTACTGGAATTAAAACTTTAATTCAATTGACCGCAAGGTTTTTGTTTTGCATATATAAATAACTGCACGGGCATACTGCATCATATCTGCCAACATAATAAACCAAAGGTGATAAGATGCTGGAAAAGGTACTTCAAACCGCTGTTTCTTCAACCATAGCCATAATAGCATTATTTATTCTTACCCGCATAATGGGCAAAAAACAGATGGCGCAGCTTAATTTTTTTGACTATGTAATCGGCATAACAATTGGCTCTGTTGCGTCGGAATATGCCGTTGTACGTGATATTCATATAGCAGAGGGGCTTACTGCTCTTATAGTGATTACTCTTTTTTCAATAATTTTTTCACGCATATCCGTAAAAAGCTACCGGGGCAGAAAAATATTGGACGGCACGCCTGTTATACTTATTGAAAATGGTAAAATTATAGGAAGCAATCTTCAAAAATCAAAGCTGAATATAAATGACCTTTTGGAAGAATGCCGCCAAAAGAATATTTTCGAGTTGTCAGAAGTTGAATTTGCAATACTTGAAACCAGCGGCAGGTTAAGCATACAGCCTAAATCGCAAAACCGCCCCCTTACGCCGAAGGATATGCATATTCCCACCAAATATGAGGGATTGTGCGCGAATGTTGTGATTGACGGAAATATTATTGAAGAACATTTGGAAGCAATACATTTGGATACAGCTTGGCTGCATGCGGAGCTGGATAAGCAAGGTGTTGCAAACTATGCGGCAGTTTTGCTGGCGTATGTTGATTCTGTCGGGGTTTTGCATATTCATATGAAGGACAGCGGTGTACCGAAGGTTGACTTTATAGATTAAAACATCCAATACACACATTCGGAAGAAATTGAGAAACCAAGTTTTGCAAAAACCGATAGAGAAGCGTTATTATTTATGCCGATTTGCGCAAAAGGTACAATGCCTTGCGACAATTGATAGTTTGTTATATGTCCGGCAAGTGCTGTGCCATACCCTTTTTCAAGGTATGCGTCAAACACTTTCAATAAACCTATGCTGCCCTCCGCATGAATGCCAACAAAGCCAATAAGGCTTGAATCTGCAAAACCTCCGAAGATTCTGCCTTCTTTAATTGACTTATGCAGATAATCCATCCCAACATCCACATCATAATTTTCTATAACAATGTCAAAATGGCTTTTGTCAAGGGGTTTAATCCTAATGCAATCATTGGCCGCCAAAAGGTCTTTTCCAAAGTACACAGCCTGATAATTTTCAATAATTGTATTATAGCGCACTTTTGCCTTAAAATCATCCAGCATAAAGTCTTGATGAAAAGTAAATAATCCGTCTTTATCAAGCAATTTTAATAACTGTTCCCCTGTCTTTTTACAGGAAACAGACATCATAAACGCCCCGCTTTTCGTTTCTTTAAAGCATACCCCATCTTCTGCGGCATATATGATATGGGCCGTGCCTCTTTTAATCGGCACAATCATGTCCATATGCATTAATGGGTTTTGCATCAAATAATTTAATTCAAGCTTTAATTTGTCCACAAAAAATACTCACTCCTATTTTTATGGCTTGACTAATAAGCCTGAGTGAGTTATAATTTACTCTCAGGCTGCTGGTCGGCTTGGGTGAATGTGCTTGTCATCTTAGAGAGAACGCCAAGCACATTCTTTTTTTATCCCTCGCCTAGAATTGTGTGTGCTGAGTACGGTCTGGGTGGGGCTAATAAGCTCAATGTGGGATATTTCATAATCGCACACAATCCTATGAAGTAATTATACAATTGCATTTTCCAAATGTCAACAATTTTCTTGATGTAATAGCGGACATTTGTATGCCCTATAAATTGTGTATATACCTTGAACGTCATCCCGGGCTCATATCATTCTAATTCGAGGGATTATATATAAATAAATTATAGTAAAATTACAATTATTTACCATTAAATCAGATTGCCCTACGATGTTGTGTCATTGTTTGTATTGCTTTCTTTGCTTACTATGGGGTGTTGAGGGCCTATTTGTGATTTTATCCTAAAATTACCGGGATTGACCTTTTCATACATAAAATCCTGCAATGACGATACATTAGTATAGAGCACCACTAAATGATATACTTTTGTCCACTTGCTTTTTTACAGCACAAACCTTTCAATAACTTCCGAAACGGCCCCATTTGTGCAGTTGTTTACTGTGACATAGTCGGCAATTTCTTTAAGGGGTTTAACGCCGTTTGCAACGGCTGCACCAAGACCGACTTCTGCTATCATACTTATGTCGTTATAATTATCGCCAATGGCTATCACTTCAGAAATGTCAATCTTATGCGTTTCACACAGCCATCTAACCCCATCTGCCTTGCTGCATTCCGGCGATATCACTTCAAGCAGGTATTCTGAAGAAAAAACCACACAGGCTTTACCGCCAAGCTTACTTTCCAGCTCCTTTTTAAGCTGCCGCAAGTCCTCATTATCTCCCAAAAAGATAATTTTAGCCACATGTTCTGCGCAATCTATATCCGCAATTATATCTTTTGTATCCTTCCATTCCACTCTGGATGTTGCTTGATATGCAGGAGCGTAAGATGCCCCTTTTTCGTAAAGCACATTTTCGCCGTCCAAATACACAACAATTTCAGCATTTACAGCCATATCTTTAAAAATCTTTGCCGCTTCGGCCGCTATGTCCACACCCAAATCCACTTTGCGCACGACTTTGTTATTTTGCATATCATATACCACGCCGCCGTTAAAGCCGATTATATAGTTGTTTATTGGATTTATTCCCAACTCTTCCGCAAAAGCTTTTAAGCTGACATATGAACGTCCGGAACAAAGAGTAAATTTAACACCTTTAGTTTGGGCTTTTCCAATTGCGGTTTTGTCAATATCCGATAGTATAAAATTGCCGTCAAAAAGCGTGCCGTCTACATCGCAAGCAATAAGTTTATACAATGCAACACCTCATATCTATTATTAAAATCAAAAATAGTCTTGACAAATCACTATATCTCATATATTATTATACTTACAACAAAATAACTTTAGTTTGGCTAGGGGTGCTTTGCTTCAGATTTTTAAGCAAGGCTGAGAAATACCCTTGAACCTGATCCGGATAATGCCGGCGAAGGAAAGCTTTAATTAGGGATAACCCTTCCTCCTTGCCAACAAGAATTTTAGGAGGTTTTTTTATGCAGGAATTTCAAGATTTTTTACGGTCAGACCTTGGAAGTCTTATTACATTTGCTGCTGCCGGAATCGGCTTTTTCGTGTTCAGCGGCGTTTTCTTTAAAAAGGCAAATTTTAGTTTAAGAGCCTTAACCTATACCGGCTTGTCCTTATCCATTGCCTTTATGCTGTCTTATATCACTATTTATTCCATGCCGCAAGGCGGCTCAGTTACGCCGTTATCTATGTTTTTTGTAACGCTTATAGGCTTTTGGTTTGGTCCTGCCATTGGTCTTGTGTCGGGCATATCTTACGGGCTTTTGCAGGTTGTGCAAGGGGCTTGGGTTATACACCCCATACAGTTTTTGCTGGATTATCCCTTGGCCTTTGGAATGTTGGGCCTTTCGGGCTTTTTCAGCAAAATGAAAGGCGGGATGTACATAGGTTATATCGTAGCATGTTTTGGGCGGTTTGTGATGTCTACGCTGGCCGGGTGGATATATTGGTTTGCTTTGGCCCCCGGGTCGCTTTGGGCGTCAATACTATACAATGGTTCTTATATGGGCCTGGAGATGATTCTTACATTAATAATAATAGCTATCCCCGCTGTACGTCATGCCTTAAATCATGTGAAAAACCATGTGGTGTCTGAGTTTGCCGAAGCTAGATAATTAAACTTCGCCCTGCAGCTATTGCAGGGCTATTTTTTTGTATTTGTGATTGCGGTAACAATACGGTTTAAGTCCTCTTCAGAAAAATAATTTATTTCTATCTTGCCTCCGCTGCCTCCTGTTTTGCTGTCTTTTATATTAACCCTTGTGCCCAACATGCTTCTTAATTCAAGTTGAAATTGTGTATACAACTCTTTTTTTTCTCCTTTGCCTTCTTTTGCTTGGGAATCTTCTTCTAAAATCTTTTGGCTCTCTAATTCCGATATATTGCTTCCGTATTTTTTGGCAAATTCTTCGGCTTCACGTACATTCATGCCTTCCTCCACCATTTTACGTGCAAGAAAATGCTGTATGTCCCTATTTTCAATGGGTAATATAGCCTTTGCATGACCCACGGTTAATTCGCCGCCTATAATAAAGTTTTGTACCCTTTGGTCCAGTTTCAAAAGCCTTATGGAATTTGAAATGTGGCTTCTGCTTTTTCCAACTCTTTTAGCAAGCACATCATGAGTTATATTAAATTCTTCGTTTAGTTTTTTATAGCAATTGGCTTCTTCAATGGGGTTAAGGTCTTCTCTTTGGATATTTTCTATCAAGGCAATTTCCAAAGCTTCCTTGTCGGAATATTCCCTTACAATTACAGGCAGCTTGTCCAAACCCGCACGGCCCGCCGCCCGCCATCTTCTTTCGCCTGCAACGATTATGTATATATCCTCCTCTTTTTTAACAATCAAAGGTTGGATTATACCAAATTCTTTTATAGATTCGGCAAGTTCTTCGATATGGCTTTCTTCAAAATACTTTCTCGGCTGGTCTTTGTTTGGTTTCACTTTGTCAATATCAACTTGCAAAGTTTCTCTTGATGAAACCATATCTGCATAGGCTTGAGCTTGGTCTTCTCCGTCAGGTCCGCCGGATATTAAGGCATCAAGTCCGCTGCCCAGTCTTCTTCCCAGTCCTTTTTTCACATTTCTTCCCCCTTGCGTTTTACATAATTTTTTTTGCTATAACCTCTGCGGCCAGTGCCATATATGCTTCGCTTCCTTTGGATTTAGCGTCGTACATAGTTATAGGCAGGCCGTAACTGGGTGCTTCGCTTAGTCTTACATTTCTGGGTATGATGCTTTTGTAAACCTTTTTTGTTAAATGGTTCTTCACTTCCTCAACAACTTCTGCTGACAAATTTGTTCTGGAATCATACATGGTAAAAACCACACCCTCCAGTTCCAGCCGCTTATTAAGCCGCTTTTTAATAAGCTCTATTGTATGCATAAGCTGGCTTAGACCCTCAAGGGCAAAGTATTCGCATTGTATGGGCACTAAAATGGTGTCGGAGCCTGTTAAGGCATTTACTGTCAATAGATTTAACGACGGCGGACAGTCTATCAGGATAAAGTCGTACATATATTTTAAGTCCACCAATATACGTTTTAATATGTATTCTCTTTGCTCAAAATCTATCAGCTCTATTTCGGCTCCTGCAAGCTCCATTGTAGCCGGCATAAGGCTTAAATTTTCTACGACCGTAGTGCAAATAATCTCATCAGCACGCTTTTCCCCTAATATCAAATCGTATACAGAAGCCGGAAGATTGCGCTTGTCCACCCCCAGTCCGCTTGTGGTATTGGCTTGGGGGTCAAAGTCGATTGTAAGCACTTTTTTCCCGCTTTGCGCTATACAAGCCGATAAATTTATAGCGGTTGTGGTCTTTCCAACACCGCCTTTTTGATTAGCTATAGAGATAATCCTTCCCATTGCTTTACCTGCTTTCTTTTGTTACTCTTTTAATACTTTTTTCATTTTAACATAAAAAAACAAGCTTTGCAATTATAATGTTCCACGTGGAACATTGCAGGCTTGTTTTTTTAAATCACTTTATTCAAATCAAATTTCTACTATTGTTGTTCATCAGAATCTTTGTCTGTCTTGCTTCCGGAAGCTCTTCTGCTTCCCGCTCTGGTGCCTATAAAGCATATTGCCACAATACCCAAAATAATCCATACATACCAATTAAGAACAGAAAGAATTCTTATGCCAAATGTTACAGCTACAACAGCAATAAGCACTATTAAAAGATACTTATTTTTTCTTAAAATTGCAATGTTAGGAATAGTGTCTTTAACTTCTTTACCCATTACAATATCACGCCTTATAGCAAAAGCTTCAAAGAAGGATACGGCATACAGACCGGCTATTGAAAAGCCCGTAAGCACTCCCAACATACTAATATATGGAACTATCATTGCAGAAAAGAATATGATAAGCGCCAGGGCAGATATATAAAACAGGCCTCTCCTTACCAAACCAAGGTATATATGGCTTAGACCCGGAAGAAAAGAAAATACAAACAGTAAAAACCTGTTGGGCCGCCTTGTATGGTGGTGGTGATAAGGCGGAGGATAGTGCATATGCGGTGGTGTGCCGTGGCTTTCAGGCGGCGTATCGACCCTTATATCTCTTTTATAATCATCATCTCTCCCGCCGCTTTGGTTATTATCGTAACTCATAATTCCACTCCTTTTGTTTGTTTCGTTGTGATATAAATAAATACGAAAGAGTTTTGCGGAAGTTTGATATAAATGAAAATTTTATTGATTTTGTTTTAAATGTAAGATGCAGCTGCTCGGATACTCCTTATGTTTTGTTATAAACCAAGACGCGCAACCATTTCACCATCTTCTAAATGCCCGGTTTCTACGAAACCAGATGATGCATATAACTTCCTGGCCACTTCATTTGTTGGTTCATAGGATAAAGATATTGCATCAACTTCCCCTTGCGGGCTTGACCTTAAAAATTCAAGTATTTTTTTCATAGCCTGTTTGCCAAGACCTTTGCCTTGATGCTTCTTATCAATCATAAAACGAAAGAAGTTGTAGACAGCTCTGTCGCCAAATTCTTTGAAAAGCATTTCGTCCTCTTCTATTTTTTCATATTCCATCATCGCAAAACCTATAACTTCTCCATTATTGTATATGGCGAAGGCAATAGGGGGTTTAAGCCCTTCTTCAGTGTCAATTGTGGACACATAGGCTTGTGCAAGGCTGTATATATTGGGGGCTACAAAATTTTCCTGCCCATCTGCCAGTTTTAATTTTAACACAGGCTCGAAGTTTTCCTGATTAATCTTGCGTAATTCAATCATTATATTTTCCTCTTTAATATTATTTAATCGCTACATTTCATCAGGAGCCTTTATGCCCAAAAGTCCAAGTGCGCTTGCAATAACATCCTTGGTGCATTTGGTAAGAAAAAGCCGCGCTTTTCTTATGTCTTCCTGTGCTCTTAGTATGGGGTTATCGTGATAAAACTTATTATATGCCTGCGACACTTGCATCACATAACGGGAAACTATAAAAGGTTCATATTTATTTGCGGCTTCTATAACTTTTTCGGCATATATGGAAAGTACTTTCACCAAGGCAAATTCTTCATCAGTGTCAAACAGTGTCAAATCTGCGTCAGAAAAATCTTCATTAGCTTTGTTAAGCACAGAGAAACAGCGGGCATGGGTGTACTGCACATACGGGCCTGTTTCGCCTTCAAAATTAAGCATCCTGTCCCAAGAAAATTCAATGTCTTTGATGCGGTTGTTATAAAGGTCATTAAAAATAACGCCCCCTATGCCCACTTTTGCGGCAACTTCATCTTTGCTTGCAAGTCCGGGGTTTTTCCGCTCTATAATTTCTTTGGTTTTAGAGATGGCAAGGTTAAGTAAATCCTCCATTAACAGCACATGCCCTTTGCGTGTGGACATTTTGCCGCCTTCAAAATTAACATAACCAAAATGTATATGCACAAGTTCGTCTTTTGCCCATTCATATCCCATAAGCTCTACAATTTTAAACCACTGGGCAAAATGCAAAATCTGCTCTTTGCCTGTCACATACAATGCTTTAACAAAGTTATAATCATTTTTACGGTGCATAACAGAAGCAATGTCCCTTGTGGGATACAATGTGCCGCCGTCACTGCGCAAAATCAGGCTTGGCGGCATTTTATATGCTTCCAAATCAACAATCATTGCGCCTTCGCTTTCGACAAGCAGGCCCTTTTTGCGCAGTTCGTCAACAATGGGCGTCATTTTGTCATTATAATAGCTTTCGCCGTGGTAAGAGTCAAAATTTATGTCAAGCAGGTTATAAATCTTTTTATATTCATCAAGGCTGATATCCTTAAACCATTTCCAAAGTTTAAGGGCATACTCGTCACCTTGCTCCATTTTAACAAGCCAATTTCTTGCTTCTTCCTTTAAGGCGGGGTCATTTTCTGCTTCGGCATGAAATTTTTTGTATAGCTCATTAAGCGCAAAAATGCCGTCTTTGTTGATTTCTTCGTCCACTCCCCAATGTTCGTAAGCGGTTATGGTTGCGCCGAAATTTGTGCCCCAATCGCCCAGATAGTTGATGGAAAAGGCCTTGTATCCCAAAAAATTATGAATATTATAGAGTGCATGTCCAATGATGGTAGAGCGTAAATGACCTATATGGAAAGGTTTAGCAATATTGGGAGAGGAATAATCAATAACAACACAGCCGCCCTTTCCAATGTCGGAGCTGCCGTATTTTCCGCCTTTATCTTTGATTTCCGAAAGGATTTCTTTAGCATACAAGCCTCTGTCAACAAAAAAATTAAGATATGCGCCCGTTACTGCAATTTCGTTTAAAAACGAGGGCATTTCAATTTTTTGTTTTATATCATTTGCAATGGCAGGCGGCGCAAGTTTAAGCTCTTTTGCCAGCCTGAAGCAAGGAAAAGCAAAATCGCCCATAGCGGGCTCGGGCGGTATTTCAAGCGACCTTTCTATATCATCTATATTAAGGTTAACAGCATCACTTATCAATTTGGAAATTTCATGTTTAAAGTTCATACACATCCTCCTTGCTTTTTGCCATCAATCATTGTCCAGTTGTATCTGGCTTCTGTTGTGGTGTAATTCTTCCAATATATTATTATAAAAATCCTCAACTTCTTTGGTTTTTTGCATTTGTTCGTCCAAAGCACCTTTAAGCAAGTCCTCAAGGTCTTTAAAAATGCCATCTACATATTGAGCAGCAGATATCTTAAAAGCGGTTATTTCTTTATTGGCTTCATCAGAAATTTCTCCTGCGGCCATTTTTGCCTGCACGGTTATTTCATGCTCATTAATCATTCTATTGGCTTCCGCTTCGGCAGCTTTAATAATCATTTCTGCTTTATTTCTGGCCTCGCCCATTTGGCTGTCTTTTTCACTTAAAAGCCGCCTTGCCTGATTTATTTCTGACGGAAGGCCTTTTCGCATGTCATAGGCAATGGCGCGTATATCGTCAATAACGCCGTATAAAGCCTCTTTTTCTATGTGAACTTTGGTGGTAAAGGGCACGGATCGAGCGGTATCTATTATCTCATCCATCTTTGCCAGAAGGTCTTCGATTTTATCAATATACGACATAGTAAGTTCCATTGTATGCCTCCCCATTTCATTTGCTGAATGTTCTTCTGCTTAATACCAACTTACAACCTATCCAGCACTAACTAACTTGTCTTTTTGCCGCAATGCTTCGGCCAAAAAATCTTGCGTTATTTAGCACTGTTTAGATTGCAAGTTGGTATAAGAACAGCTATAGTGCTTTATATTCTTTTTCGTTCACTAATTTTCGTCATAAGTTTGTCCGCTATGCAAGCGGGTATCATAGATTCTACATCTCCTCCTAAAACAGCCACTTCTTTTACTATTGAAGAAGAAAGATATAAATATTGTGTGCTGGTTGTCATAAATAATGTTTCTACGCCGGGGCCCAGAATTTTATTGGTAAGAGCCATTTGGAATTCGTATTCAAAATCCGTTACGGCTCTAAGCCCCCTTATTATAACATTGGCATTTACGCTGTCCGCAAATTCTATCAGCAGACCGGAAAAAGATGTAAATTCTACGTTATTAATGCCCGCACAAGCTTCTTTAAGCATATACAGACGCTCTTCCAAGCTGAACATAGGCGATTTTGCAGAATTGTTTAATACGGCAACAATCAATTTATCTACGAATTTAGATGCCCTTGTTATTATGTCAAGATGGCCGTTGGTTAAAGGGTCAAAGCTGCCGGGATATACCGCAACCATATCTTCTATTCTCCTTATATCAATATACAGGCTTTATAAAAACCAATTTGGTGCCGGAATATATTTTTTCTCTAAAAATCTCAAGCCCTTCTATGCTCGGTGCATTTTCTGTTTTGGCAGTTTCAAATACAATATAACTATCTTCTGCCAATAAATCACATTCTACTATAGTGCGCAAAACTGTTTCTTCATAATTTTTGGAATAAGGCGGGTCTAAGAAAATTATATCAAATTTGGTGCCGTTTAGTTTTCTGATTGCGGCTGTTATATCAGCTTTTATTAGAATTGCCTTTTCTTTAAGCCTTGTTTTTTCCAGATTCCGCTCTATCAGGCTTATGCATTTTTGCGAAACATCCACAAATACGGCGGATGCGGCGCCCCTGCTTAATGCTTCTATGCCAATAGCTCCTGTTCCTGCAAATAAGTCTAAAAATGAAGCATCATATACATCGTTTTGTATTATATTAAAAAGATTTTCTTTCACAAAATCCGAAGTGGGCCTTGTGCTTGTCCCGTTTAGAGAGAAGAGCGCAGTGCCTTTTGCGCTGCCTGAAATTACACGCAATTAATACACTCCCCCTTCTGCCTTGCAAACGCTTCCAAACATTATACATAAAACACACTTGTTTGTAAATGCTCAAAGGGAAATATTTTGAATATTTCCGAAAATTTGTTTCATTTTGTCTGCAAGTTCTTGATGTTCCACGTGGAACATTTTTTCATCTTCAGAACGGTTCTCTGAAAAAAATTCCGACAAGGCTTCTTTTGTCTCTTCCAAAATAGGCATGTCTTTATATAAATTAGCCAAGCGCATCTGCGGTATGCCATGCTGCATAGTGCCGAAAAACTCACCAGGGCCGCGAAGCGCAAGGTCAAGTTCGGACAGTTCAAAGCCATCACCTGTCTTAACCATGGCGTCCATGCGCTGCTTTGTGATATTGTTTTTTGCATCTGTTATTAAAATACAATAGGACTTTTTATCGGAACGCCCCACACGTCCCCTAAGCTGATGCAATTGCGAAAGACCAAAGCGTTCTGCATTTTCAATAAGTATTACCGTAGCATTCGGAACATTTATGCCCACTTCTATTACTGTGGTGGATATTAAAATCCGCGTATGCCCTTCGGCAAATGAGGTCATTATTTTATTTTTTTCATCAGGCTTCATGCGTCCATGCAGAACTTCCAGGGACATATCGGAAAAAGTTCCGTTTTTTAGCTCCTGCGCAAATTTAATTACGGAATTAATTTCCTTAAAATCTTCGTTTTCACTTTCTTCAATTAAAGGACAGATAATATATGCCTGATGCCCCTTTTCAACCTCATCCCTGATAAATTTAAAAATCCTTTGGTGATAAGACTTTGTGACGCAGAATGTATCTATTTTTTGACGTCCGGGCGGCATTTGACTTATTACAGAAATATCCATATCCCCATATAACACCATAGCTAAACTTCGTGGTATCGGCGTTGCCGTCATAACCAAAACATGGGGATGTTCCCCTTTTTTGTTAAGCGCTATACGCTGACGCACGCCGAAGCGGTGCTGCTCGTCGGTTATAACCAATCCAAGATTAACAAATTCCACACTGTCTTGTATAAGCGCATGAGTCCCGATAATAATATCTATTTCGCCGCTTATTAACCGCTTTTTAATATCTGCCTTTTCTTTTGCCTTCAAAGACCCAACCAATAACTCACATTTTACGCCAAATTCATTAAAAATTTCTGAAAAAGAATGATAATGCTGTGCTGCAAGTGTTTCTGTCGGGGCCATTACAGCGGCCTGTGTGCCATTTTGTATTGCTGTATAGCACATTATCATAGCAACCGCTGTTTTGCCGCTGCCAACATCTCCTTGAATAAGGCGGTTTGCGGCAGAGCCGGAGGCAAAATCCCTGCTGATTTCATTTACTACTTTTATTTGGTCATCAGTCAAATTATATGGAAGCGAATCAGTAATTTTAGATGCATCCAAATTATCAAAAACTTGCCCTTTAATGCCCTTTACATATCCCTTGGCCATAAGTAGCGCACCCTGCATAAAAAACAACTCTTCAAAAACCAGCCGCCTGCGGGCTAAAAAATACGCTTCGTTAGATTTTGGGAAATGGATATTGGTAATGGCAAACTGCCTATCGCAAAGTTTATGTGCATCTTTCATATAATTTGGCATAAAATCTTTAATTTGATTTGCCGCCCCATCTATTGCCTGCTTTATCAAAGAACGCAAAATCTTTTGAGATATGCCCGATGTTAAAGAATATACAGGCACAATCCGCCCGGCAGAAAGGGCATCTGCTGATGTATCTGCGGCAATCTCCCATTCGGGATTTTCTATAACTATCCTGCCCATTTTTTCTACCGCTCTGCCGGACACAAAATAGTTGTTATACTTTTTAAAGCTGCTTTGCATATAGGGTTGATTAAACCATATAAGCTCAACTGTACCGCTTTGGTCTGCGAAAGTAATTTTGGTAATGGTAATATTGCCTTTTCTTATAACTTGCGGATTTGCAGCCATTTGCACCATTATTGTAGCCATTTGCCCATCGGTAAGCTCGTCTGTACTATAGATGCGGCTGCGGTCCAAATAATCCCTGGGAAAATACTCAATAAGGTCTGAAATAGTATATATTCCAAGCTTATTAAGCAGGGAGCATCTCTGCTCCCCCACGCTCTTTAGTGTTTTTGTTTTTACGCTGTCGGTTAGATACACTTTCTATTACTCCGCAGAAAAAATATAGTGATATATGGCTTGGCCGCCATATACAATTTCCATTTCACAGTCGTTATAGTTATCCGATATATACTCACTAATGCTGGTTTTAGTTTTTTCATCACTTTTTGCATCTTCACCTGTATAAACCGTAATAACATCAGGCCCTTCCGACATCATTATGTTTATAAGCTCTTTTGCGGTGATATCCAAATCTTGATGCGAACATACTATCTTATTATCCAGTATGCCTATATAATCGCCTTCACGAACATCCTGCCCATCCATATTGGAATCCCTTACAGCATAGGTAATTTGCCCGGTGGCCACTTCGCTTAAAGCACCTGTCATATCGCCGGAATTTTTCTCCGGCGTATTTTCCGGCATATAGTTTATAAGAGCCGTAATGCCTTGCGGCAGGGTCTTGGATTCTATAACTATAACATTTTTGCCCTCGCAAAGATAAACAGCCTGCTTTGCCGCAAGAACAATATTTTTGTTGTTAGGCAGCACTATTACATTATCCGCATTAACTTGGGAAATGCCCTTTGCTATGTCTTCGGCAGACGGATTCATTGTTTGCCCGCCTTCAATTACATAATCGCATCCCAATTCTTCAAAAATCTGCTTAAATCCGCTGCCGGATGAAATTGCCACAACACCCATATTTTTCTTTTCTTTCGATACAATTTTTGCGGCATTTTCAGAAAAAAGAGTATTATTTTCTTTAGCATCCAAAAAGCTGACGGCTCCATGATGCTGAAAACGCATATTTTCTATTTTAAGGTTTGACAAAGGGCCTATGCGCATGGCTTCTTCCATAACAGCACCCGGATTATCAGTGTGTATATGAATTTTTACTATTGTGTCGTCTGCAACAAGCGCAATGGAATCACCCATTGTTTCCATATAATCTTTAAATTTATCTTCGGCATCTTCGCTGAAGTTTTCCACATTTATAAAAAATTCTGTGCAATATCCAAAAGTAATTTCCTCTGTAGAAAAGTTAGCAAGTGCGGAAAAATCGGCTTCATCTTCTTCCGATACCGTTTCTTCGGTTATGCGCGGGTTTTGGCTGTTAATTCCTTCAAGCGCACCCTGCAAAAAGCACAAAAGCCCTTCGCCGCCGGAATCTACCACGCCTGCCTGCTTTAACACCGGCAGCATATCCGGCGTCTTTTGAAGTATGGCGTAGCCTTCATCCAGCATTTCTTTTGCAAAAATTTCCATATTTTTTGTTTTGTATGCAGATTTTTCCGCAACCTCCGCCATATGGCGGGCAACCGTAAGCATAGTGCCTTCCTGAGGACGCATAACAGCTTTATAGGCGGTTTTTGAGGCATTAGCCATAGCATTTGCAAGTTCTACAGTATCAAAAGACTTAACACCCTCCAGAGCCTTGGAAAACCCGCGGAAAAGCTGCGAAAAGATAACGCCGGAATTGCCCCTTCCGCCACGCAATGCGCCGGAAGCAGCGGCTTTAGATACGGCAAAAACATCATCCGTATCCAATTTTTCAACCTCTCTGGCAGCGGCAAGAGCCGTAAGAGACATATTCGTCCCCGTATCTCCATCCGGAACAGGAAAAACATTAAGGGCATTTATACGCACCTTGTTGGCCACAAGCTTATTTGCACCCATTATTATCATATTGCGCAGCCTATGACCGTCTATTTTCAATATCTTCTGTTCCTTAACCATCCACCCGCAACCCCTCTACAAAAACATTAACCCGCCCGATATTAAGACCGCAGCTTTCTTCAACTTTGTATTTTACGGTGCTCATAAGGGATTCGCATATAGCGGTGATGTTGGTGCCGTATTCTGCAATCACATGCAAATCTATAGTAATACTTTTATCCGTGCCCTTTTCACTTACATTAAGCTTGATGCCCCTGGTAAGATTTTCAATTTTAAGCAAATGAACTATACCGTCCCGCACACTTTTTGCAGCCATGCCTACTATTCCATAGCATTCCATTGCAGAAAGTCCCGCAATACGTGCCACAACCTCATTTTCTATACTTATAGTGCCATAACCATTTTTAATTTTGCAAGGCATTTTCTTTCCTCCTCTTTTAAAAAACACATTTAAAATTAATTACTATATTGTAACACAATACCCGCATAAAAAACAACTAAAAAAGTGTTGACAGAAAGAAAGATTTGGTTTATAATAGCTTTTGGTCTAATATTTACGGCCCGTTGGTCAAGGGGTTAAGACACCGCCCTTTCACGGCGGTAACAAGGGTTCGAATCCCTTACGGGTCAGTAGGCGCAGCAGACTGCGCAATTAGGAATTAGGAATGTGTAATTAGGAATTGAGTAGTTTTAATTCCTAATTCCTAATTACACATTCCTAATTAATTTATCCGGCGCCATAGCCAAGAGGAAAGGCAGAAGACTGCAACTCTTTTACCCCCGGTTCGAATCCGGGTGGCGCCTGTTTTTAATAGAAAATGGAAATTTTCTACTCTCTAGCAAGCCCAAGTGGCGGAATAGGTAGACGCACAGGACTTAAAATCCTGCGCCCTTTAAAGGCGTGCCGGTTCGATTCCGGCCTTGGGCAGTATATTTTTCGGCAAATAAAACTCAAAGGATGTGCTTTTTATATGGACCATTTAGTTATAGTGGGTCAAAATCCTTTAGTGGGAAAAGTTAATATCAGCGGCGCAAAAAATGCTGTTGTTGCTATAATACCCGCCGCCTTGGCTTCCGTTGGCGTATGTACCATTGAAAATTTACCTAATATAGAAGATGTTTCCAGTTTTGTTCAGGTTCTTGAAAAAATGGGGGCAAAATGTAAATTTATTGATAAATATACTATTCAAATAGATTCCCGTAATTTAAACACCACTTCCGCTTCTTTTGAGGCATTAAAAGAAATGCGCGCTTCATATTATCTTTTGGGTGCCTTGCTTGGAAGAGAAGGCCGCGCAGAAGTTATACTGCCCGGCGGCTGCAATTTTGGTCTGCGCCCCATAGACCAGCATATCAAAGGCTTTGAAGCCCTTGGCGCAAAAGTGTCTATAGAGCATGGCACGGTGAAAGTAACTGCGGACAAACTTATCGGAAGCAATATATATCTGGATGTAGCTTCTGTAGGCGCAACCATAAACATTATGCTGGCCGCTGTTTATGCAGAAGGCACAACTACCATAGAAAATGCCGCAAAAGAACCGCATGTTGTAGACTGCGCCAATTTCCTTAACATGTGCGGCGCAAGCATAAAAGGTGCGGGCACTGATGTTATACGGATTGCAGGAGTAAAGCGGCTTAAAGGCTGTTCATACACCATAATTCCGGACCAAATAGAAGCGGGTACATATATGATAGCTTCCGCCATTACCGGCGGAGATATAACCGTTTGCAATATAATACCTAAACACATGGACTCTTTGACCGCAAAACTTGCGGAAATGGGATGCGAAATAAGCGACGGCGATGACTGGATAAGGGTTAAAGCACCCGCACAGCTTAATGCCGTAAACATAAAAACTCAATATTATCCCGGCTTTCCAACGGATTTACAGCCGCAAATGACCGCTCTTTTGGCTCGTGCCAAGGGCACTTCATTTATCACAGAATCTGTATTCCCCAATCGCTTTCAATATGTTGACCAGCTTATGCGGCTGGGCGTAAAAATTAAAATTGACGGCAGAATGGCCGTGGTGGAAGGGCCTGCACGCCTTACAGGCACAGATGTTGTGGCAACAGATTTAAGGGCCGGTGCAAGCTTGGTAATGGCCGCTTTATCTGCCAGAGGAATTACTAAAATTTCCAATGTGCATTACATAGACCGTGGTTACGAAGACTTTGAGAATAAATTGGCAGCACTGGGCGCAAATATCAGGCGTACAACCGGGGATGACCTTCCTTTAATTGTAGAGGCGTAGCGTAGCTATTATATACCAACTTACTAAAACTAAATGGGCTGCCCTGTGGCAGCCTTTTGAATATATTTATAATAAGCAAAAGAAAGAGGGCAAACAAATGCCGATAAACTTTTGCACTATTGCCAGCGGCTCCAGCGGCAACAGTGTTTATGTTTCAACAAGAAATGCAAGAATTTTGATAGATGCAGGGCTGTCGGGCAGGGCAATAGAGCAGGGGCTTGGCATGTATGATATAAGTTGTATAGATGTTGACGCCCTTTTTATTACCCACGAGCATATTGACCACATAAGGGGCGCAGGCGTTTTGTCGCGCCGTTATGACATGCCTGTATACGCCACTTCGGGCACATGGGCTTATATGAACAGATGCAATGCACTTGGGAAAATTGCAGATAAAAATAAACTTATAGTTACTGAAAATGTGCCTGTTATGCTTTATGACATGGAAATTATGCCCTTTGAAATCCCGCATGATGCCAACCAGCCGGTTGGATATACCATTTCATCCGGCGGGCATAAAGCCGTCATTGCAACGGATTTGGGGCATATTACCCAAAATGTGGCAGACAATGTTTATGGTGCCGATATTATGTTAATAGAAAGCAACCATGACCTTGATATGCTTAAAAACGGGCCGTACCCCGCCGATTTAAAACGCCGCATTTTAAGCAACCGCGGCCATTTATCCAATGTTTCCTGCGGCCTTTTTATTAAAGATATCTTCAGCCACAAAACCAAGCATATATTTTTAGGGCATCTCAGCAAAGAAAATAATCTGCCTTTGGTTGCTTACGAAACTGTTAAAGACATACTTCTTGCGGGCAAAATTGATGTTGGAGGTGCAGCACAGTTGTATTTGGCTGACAGGCATAGGCCCAGCGTTATGGTATCGCTTAAATAGTGAAACCTGGGGGGCGGCCACAGGCCGCCCCCCAGGAATACAATTTACGGAAGAGGAGCGCCCGCAACAAAATCCATATAATATCCACCTTTATACCGCTCATTCATGCTAAAAATAAGCATCTCATCATCAACATAATAAACAGCAATCTCATCTCTTGCATGCCAGCGCATTGTATCCATTAACTTCTCAGGCAAAAATATATTACCGTCCCAGTCAATTCTATCTACAATATTCTCTGTCCCTTTAAACTCTTCACCCGCTTTTTGCAGAATTAATATTTTGCCTATAGGTGTTAAGATAATGTTTCCTTCTCCCATGATTTTGAGTTTGTAGCGCAAGTCACTGTGCAGGGCCAGTTTGCCGAATTTGTCGTTGTCTGATTTTTTGATTGCTATTGAATTATAGCGTATCATAAAAAAATCACTCTCCTTTTGGTCTGATTTTTGTTTTTGTCTAAGACCGAAGAAAGTTCGGCTTGACAAGTAGACCTAAGAGAGTGTATACTTTTCTTAGGTCTGAGTAAGGGCCTGGTGGTGCTTGTCCGGGTGTAGACGGTGAAATCTTTTCCGGACAAGCACGTTTTTTTGTGCCCTTTTTGTTATATAGGGATTGGTCTGAATACCATCCCTTGATATACATAATTTCATTCTATATTAGGTTTTTGCAATTGTCAAGAATTTTTTTCTAATTTTTTATCCAAATTTTAAACTTGTTAATTTCTATTAAAACTCACTATCCAAAAGCGGGCGACCAAAGGCCGCCCATGTTAAAGTTAATTTCTTGATATTATTGCAGGCTGTTTCTGCTTTCCCTCAAGAGCCAGCATTGCCGACTCTTCAAGCAAAGATAGCTCTGCCGTCATGCTGGTTGGCTTTTTCACCGGGTCATCCTGTCCAAACGGCACAAAATATATATTTTTGGTGTTGTAAAGCCGCATTATATTTTCTCCGTTCATGCCAAGTGCATCATTTGTAAATAATGCCAGCAAAACCGGTCTTTGGTTGCGCAATGTGGCTTTTGCGGCCGTCAGCACTGCCGAATCCCATATGCCATGCGCCAGCTTGGCAATTGTATTGCCTGTTGCGGGCGCAATAATTATAATATCCATAGGATTTGCGGGGCCAAGCGGCTCTGCCTCTGCAATTGTCAGTATTTCCTTTCGTCCTGTGATATTGCGTATTGTTTCAATAAATATATCTTTATCATGAAAACGAGAGCTGTATTTTACAATGCCCTCGGATACTATGGGATATATGTCTGCTTTAAGATTTTTTAACACCATCAGTGGCTTGATGATGTCATTTAAAGTACAAAGTGATGATGTAATACCAAAACCTATTTTTTTGCCCTCCAGTGTCATGATGCTCCTCCCTCCAAAATATCGTGTATATATTCTCCCAAAATTTCTCCCGCCGTCTTTACGGCATATTTACCGGGTATGCCCGAAAGCAAGGCAGATTTTTCGTTTAACTCCTTGGCTTTTTCTATATTAAAGCCGTAAGGTTTTGAAGATATGTCAATTAAAAGTGTGCCGTTTCTGTCTTTCAGCATTTCATCCGTCAAAACCAGTGCAGGTACGGTGTTTATTATGGCGTCAAAATCTAATTTATGCAGGTCTGTAAGATATACGGCTGTCACGCCGTCGTATGCTGCATGCATTTCTTTTTCCTCATTCCTTACAAGAGCCAGAACGCAGGCGCCCAGGACTTTAAGCCTTTTGGCCAAATCCCTGCCGCAATTTCCATAGCCTATTATAAGTATGCGGCTGCCTTCCAAAGTCTTTATCATGCAGGTTATAAGATATGCAATTACCCCTTCCGACGTAGGCACGGCATTTTTTTCCGCAATGCCTTTATCCTCCATCATCACGATATATTCAAGACCAAACTCCCTGCATTTTTCTGTAAGATAGGCGCTTCTCACTCCCGAAAAAATCAAAACATCCTTCTTTAAGCCGGAAAAAAAGCTATGCCCATACACTTTTTGGTCTGCATCCGCTGCAAAAGGAAAAATAATAAAATCCAAATCGTTTGTTATATAGTCATTTTTACAGATGATATGGCTTTTGTTTTCAAGAAATATCCGCGTGTGGCAGTAGCGCCTATCATCTTCGATAATAATGCCTTTCAACATGCCACCCTCCCTTGGTGCTATACTGTCTCATAATATGCATTTGCACCGCCCTATGTGTGGTTTTGTAGCAGCTTTTTTGTCCTTTTAATATTATAGGTCATGAAAGAAAAGAGGTGTATGCTATGCGCCACATGTTTGCAGGGGCTATGAGCCCAAAGGGTTTTATTGATTATTTTGACAATATCATGCCTTTAGAAAAGGCAAAAAGGAGATATTATTTAAAAGGGCCTTCCGGTTCCGGCAAAAGCACTTTTTTAAAAAAGATTGGGGCAAGGCTTAAAGCAGAAGGGTTTTATGCGGAGCATTTCCACTGCGCCAATGATGCAGAAAGCTTGGATGCTGTTGCCATCCCCGATAAAGGCTTATGTTTTATGGATGCAACATTGCCGCATATGAGAGACCCGCAAATTCCGGCTGCCATAGATAGGATTATTGATTTTTCGGTATTTGCAGATGAAAATAAAGTGGTCAGGCATGAGAGTGAGATAAAGAAGATATTAAAGTTAAAAGGTCTGCTTTTGTGTAAGGCTGCCGGGTATTTTGAAGCTCTGGGGTCTGTTTATTGTGCAGATAAGTCTGCATGCAATGCAGCTTTATCTGCTGCATCTTTAGAAAAGCTTGTAGGAAAATCAACTGCGGTTCTGGATGAATATAAGGCGGAAAAAAGTTCAAATTTTGGCTTTGACCGCAAATTATTTTTATGCGCAGTTACGCCGGAGGGCCTTGTAAGTTTTGCTGATGATTTTTTTCAGGAATGTGTTGTTTACGGGCTGTCGTCAGAAAGTAATATAGGTGTTGACATGGCTTTAAACCGCCTTCAAAATGAAGCATTGTCACGAGGAATAAACACAGAGAGTTTTTATGACCCCCTTGCGCCGGATACGCTTCTTCAATTATATTTACCGGAAGCAAATATAGCTTTTGCCGCAGTACGAGGGATGTTTGGCTGCAAAACCGGGTTTGCCGAAACAATAGATTTTGATAAGCATATAGACCCAAGGATGCTTGACGCAGTTAAATGCAATATGGAATGCGATAATGAACTGTTTAGCGTTTTACTTGCGGAAACCGTTGATATAATGAAGGAAAGCAAGAAGATGCATAGCAGGATTGAGGAAATTTATGCAGATGCAATAGATTTTGGGCGGGTGGATGAGATGACGGAAGAAGTTACCCATGATGTTTTGGGTTGGCTTAGATAATCCCCGGCTTATATACACCAAAAGCTTTCTTATGGGCGGCTTGCGGCCGCCCATAAGAAATATTGATAATTAATGCACATCAGATGGCCCGCTACGGCAAACGCATGAAGCGTTTGCAATTAGGAATGAGGAATGAGGAATTTTGGTTGATTTGCCTGCGGCAAATCTTTAAAACAATTTGCCGCAGGCAAATTTTCCTTAATTCCTCACTCCTAATTCCTAATTCCTCATTGGGCAAACGCTTCATGCGTTTG
>Ga0123352_10000507_pt1 | contig 47294 bp, 30 predicted proteins | sample TergutLab28metaG_FD_89700 | JGI IMG/M metagenome (GOLD analysis project Ga0123352, IMG submission 89700) | Labiotermes labralis P1 segment gut microbial communities from Petit-Saut dam, French Guiana - Lab288 P1 | ecosystem: Host-associated > Arthropoda: Insects > Digestive system > Gut ... | reverse complement strand
GTTTTGTCCAACGGGCTGTGGCTACGATGCCACTTCTTTCGAGCCTTCCGTTTTTGTATTATGAGGTTTTTAATGTCAAATGATATGTTGTTTCCGCGTGCTTTGGAGGGGGTGCTTGGGGAAGGTGTGGCTTGTCGAGCTGCTTCTTGAAGGATTGTGGTAAGTTCTTCTAGTTCTACGTCTATCCCTTCTGGGGTTTTGAGGCTGATATTTAGTTGTATTCTGGCATCAAGTATATTCCTGTAGGTTTGCCAGTTAGTTTTTGCGTTATGGATCTTGGGAACACAATACTAACAAGCAATCTGATTTACTAAACAATAATATAGAAAATAATAAATCATGAGATCTCTTACAAAATAATTTCCAATGCTTCGGGCTGGCTTCATGTTACAAGATATATATATATATATATATATATATATATATATATATGTGTGTGTGTGTGTGTGTGTGTCCTTAAACAACACATGAAGGACTACCAGTAACACCGCTTAACTCGCACGGAGCCAGCACGGAACTTTTGGCCGAGCCTGACAATACGCCGAAACCAAATTTCGCAACCAGGCCTAAACGTAATTTTGACCAAGTTAACTGCTCAGACGACCAAACCAGAGTGTTGTCTAGGGGAATAATCTCACGGCCCAGGTAGGGCAGAGGAGGGGAGAGCAGAGAAGGGTAACCAGGTTTGCACAGCGCGGGTCCATAATCTCGACACTAAGGTCCCATGTCCGGGGTTCGAGACTAAACACGGCACAATTCAATGTATATATTTTTGTTGTATTTTTTCAGTAAGTTACGATCCGCAACATTTGTCTACCACTCTTGTCATTTACGTCTATCCACAGCGTTTAGAGAGGTTCTGTGGCCCACCCAGTCTCCTATTCAATGAATACCGGACCCTCTCTCCCTGGGGGAAAGCGACCGGGGAGTGCAGTTAACCACTTACCCTTATCTAGTGACAACGTTAAGAATAAGTGGAGCCATACCTCTACTCCTCTACATGCCTACATACATTTGCATCCACCTTCACAGTAATTCATGATATAGTGTGCCGTACGATAGAAAATTGAGCCTCTGTTTTAGTGTCCCACCACAGGCAAAAGGTCCAGACACGCTATGAACTACACGTGTAACGTACCTACAAGTCAATTCGCTTGAAAGCGATAATTGTAAAGAACAAAACTATTTCAAAAGAGAATCTGAACTATTTAATCTTATAGTTTGGTTATATTATAGATGCTGGTAGTTAACACAAACTCATTGCTTAGTGTTTGCTGATAGGAATTTAATGCATACAAATTTTATAGGTTCCATCACATCTGAAGTACACATATACACCTTTATAGCAGAATGTTACGGAATGCTGTCGGAACTGTAGATCGTATCCCACACAGTCCGGCTGCAGATTGGATAATAAATTTCCAAGTCACAATTCTGCTGTTACAGGATTTGTTGTTCTAACAGCGGTTTTGGCGAAGTTTCAAGTCTTCTGTGATGTTACACAGTATCCCAAAGATCTGATTATTCAGTTCTGCTGTTGATGACATCCTACACTATAGTGCCTCTGAATCCGCACACCACTTCTCAATTAATGAGTGGTCATGTTAACGTATTTTCAAAATTAATATCACTTTTCCTAAATGTGTAATGAATTTTTGCTACAATAAAAGAACCCCCCGTCATCAACTTACAACAGTCAGTAGATGATGATGATGATGATAATAATAATAATCTGTAGATATCGAATAGCTCCAATTATTTTGATTGTAAATGGCATTTTTTCCTTATGCTCTTAGTTTACTGCGTATTCCTGCAGCTCACAGCGTGCATACAGCGAATTCTGAAATTTAACCCCTGCATCCATCAAGGCATGTACCCTGATGGTGGCAGGACAGAATCCTCTGAAAGTCGATACACTTGCAACAGACTACACGATGTAATATCCCAGTTACCATCGTCAGAAACTAAAATGTCGCAGATTTAAAAGTCGATTGCATTAGGACAACGCTTCCTGCCGTTCAATTTGGAATGCTAACATTCGCGCCTCCTATCTAAAGCCCAAATATTCAAATAATTTGACGCCTTGTTTTACTGTGTTGGTGAAATTTGGTCTCCATAGCAGTGGAAGAACGTATACTAGGGATGTCTGAGAACAAAGTGCCAACTAGAACGTTTTGCACCAGAAAGTCAGGAAGTAAAATGACGATGCACAGAGCGGCAACATTTGTGTCCTTCGCCAAACACTACGACTAAATCGAGGATGAAATGGCTAAAAAATGCACCATGCATGGGGACTATAGCAATGCACGTATTTTAATCCTAAACACTAAACGGACGAAACCACTCTCGAGAACCAAACGTAGATGGAAGCATAATATTAAAACGGACCGCAGACAACTAGTGCGAGAAAGTGAAACTGGATTCATCTGATTCAGGATGGGGTCTAGTGAGTGGGCTTTGTGAATCACGGTAAATAATTTTCTTGGGTTTCATAAAAGGGGTGTGTGGGGGAATTGAATTATTTTACAGCACTGTATTATTATTATTATTATTATTTCAAAATAATGAAATACTCTTGAAATCCATAATTACAATCTACCAGCTAAATGCAAAGGGTGTACCAGCTAAAAGTACCTCTTTTAGAACCACAAATCCTTTAATCAATTACCTCTATTATATACGGTGCGTCTAAGGTAAAATTTTTAAAACAACGTATTCTGCGTTACATTTACAGTTGGTAGAAAACACGTACATACTTCAACACCAGATATTTATTTTGTAATTATCTTTTAGACTCTTCATTACAAATATTTTGTAAATAAATAAATAGAACTATTCTGCTCAGCCAGATGGAATCGGATCAATGTTACATTATCTACTGCAAAGTCTCACACATTCCTTGAACTAAATCCATTCCTATGAAATTCTGGAGGAGAAAATTCTGCTGCCGTGATTACAGGGACAACCAGGACCCCAGGGACAAAAGGGTAGTGATGGTCCACCTGGATTACCCGGCCTAGAAGGACCACCAGGACCGAAAGGTTCTGAAGGTGTGGCAGGAACAAAAGGGGAACAAGGACCCGCAGGACCACCAGGACCCCCGGGTCCTCCAGGTGAAGCACCGATGCTCCCTCCAGAGATTCTATTTCAGCGCGATGGAGAACGCAGGAAGAGAGGCCTCAATACAGAGTAAGTTGGGTCCATTTGAAACAAAAGCAATGCCGTGGCCAGACTGATCCATTTTGAAGTGATCTCAGACCGGTGAGCATCGAGGGGGAAAAAAATGCTTTGTTTGCATATGGTTACATAGTAATTATTCGTACATATTGAACATACCTTACAGACATTTTGAAGTATACATGAGTAATATGAGTAATTCGAACACGGTATCGCAAACTTTGTGTGATGTTCGCAAAGTGTTAGGACATCCTTACTTACTTCTTGGAGCAGAATCCTTTTTGAGAAGCCAAGAGGTTTTCAGCTAGTCAAGAAATTCCCCGTATTTTATGAAACCCAAAGGTTCATTACCGCAGTCACAAGTGCCCGCCACCTGTCCCTATCAAAGTATCATCCCAGGCCCGAGGCTTACTTTTTGACTGTTTCGCGCCATGATAAGTTTTTACGGTGAGAAGTTGTTAGCATATCGCCCAACCCCCAAACTGGAGGACCACCCCTTGTCGACTGTCCGCGACTGCTTATTCAATATATTCGCAGTTACCCTCCATATTGGAGGCCGTTTCTCCACCCGTAAACTGATTTCGTGCCATGCCATGGTGACGGGGCCCCACTTATCACCCATTCAACAGAATCTGGTGTGGCCCCACTTGTCTAATGCTCAGTTGTAGTACATCAAATGAAACGAGTAAACGCACGCACTATAGCGGCAAAGCTTGAATTTCCTTCAACGCCTACAAATGTACGCATTTCACTTATTTTGCGCGATTTCAACACTTTCTCAACACTAGGTACAGAAATTAAAAAATTAGCAACAGGGTAACATTACACAAAAAAAATCCACGTTTCTTGTATATTATGTTAAGGTGCATGTTTTAAACCATTTTCATTGATAATCCAAAGTGTAACCTGGATTCAGATATTATTGTACATACCACTCATTACACTATTCAAAATTATGAAAAGACTGTGTTCGTTAATAAGCAGTTTCTCACATGGTACACATCCACTGCTGCGAAAACGCACAAAGCGATGTTTATTCTTTAAATGAATGTGCCGGCTTGTACAAACGACTGAACATGGCATTAAGAGGGGCCACAGTAACCCCATTTCAGGGCCCTACTATTTAACTATTGGCGAACACGTGGCAGCGCAGTTGGTTGAGGCACTGTGCTACAAGAAGGAAGGGCGCGGGTGCGATACCCCATGACGTCACTGGAATTTTTCATTGACATAGCCCTTCCGGCCGCACAATGGCTCTGAGGTCGACTCCAACTCAAAAAGCAATGAGCACCAGGAATATTTCCTGGGCGGTAAAGGCGGCCGGTGCGTATGGCTAACAACCTTACCACCTTCATGTGCCCATTTTCTTGAAATTCGGGAGCCTCAACCTCCTAGTATCCTCAGGGTCTCACCAGGGACTGCTTTACCTTTACGTTACCTTCTACTGTATAACTGTTCATAACTTTTCCATTTCAGTCGGAGCTATGAAAAAGTCTGGCCGAGAGGTTTGAAACTCCGCCTATTACTACGTTGATAGGCAAAACTAACTAATGTTGCATTCCTAAGGTAAAAGTTGTTAGTGCTGTTGCCCATTGAGCTTACCTGTTACAGGGAAGAAATTTCAGAGGATGTTGCTGGAGACGTCACCAAGAAGAACAAGTCTAAGAAAGGAGACGTGAAGGAAGATCTGGGTGGAAAGTTCCTGGACATGTATAGCTCCATCTATACAATGCGGCAGGACCTTGACAGGATAAGGAAACCTGTTGGAACACGAGAACATCCAGTCAGGACTTGCAAGGATCTCTTCTATGGGCATCCTCAATTTAAAGATGGTAAGCAATCAGTTATTCAGTATCTAGGGATCTGCCAAATATTTCACATTAACAACATACATATAGAAAGGTTTAACCACTTATGCACATATGCCAACCAGTTTACAGTTACAGAACTCAGCATTTCAGTTTCAGCTGATTCTTAGAACAAATCACAGTAACCTTCCATAATATCCAATAGACAAATTTACATTACAGTTGATGTTCTGTGTCTTCTTTGTGGTACAAACAGAATTTTTATATATTATTCAGATCAACTGAACCTTATGAATAATTCAAGGGTTGCAATCATTACTGGCAGTCACTAGAATTCTACATCTGTAATATATACACAATGCAGATTAGAATGAACTGTGGACTGGTACCAGGTTGTCAGCTTGGAGAGATTAATATTGCAGAAAGATTTGTTTGTGGGTGTGTCTGGTTCCATTATCGCTTGGTGTTACACCACATGCATAGGAAACTAGACCTTGCCACTAGTAAAAGTATCAGAGAAATATACTAAAATGGTGATGTTTGTGGGAGAATAGGTCAGTTACAATACAAATTATAACCCTGTAACATTTGGAAAAATATGAGTATCAGTATAATTTTCTGGAAAGACGGCCCAATTTAGCTACAGGTATGATAAAATGGACAGTTACCTTGAAGACGAAATTAGACCTAGCAGTTCCAATTTTCAGTATAGTCACATTTGATTAATATATGTTTCAACTAAATAAGATCCTCGCAATTTGGGCATTTCATGCCTCTCTGCCAGCAAACACACATCCTCTAATTCACTCACTAAATTACCCATTCATTTACTCATGTACCCAAATACCCTAACTGCACACATTTTCTTTCCTAGTTTCACACCCACATAGAACAACCAATAAATAGTATTTAAAGTTTTTGATAAGATACTGAAAAATGCAAGTAATCTTGATTGAAAGGTTAAAAGCATTCCCTGCATTACACATGCCCTCTGAGCTATTCAACCCGTTTGAATACAGTGATGGGGTTAGATATCATCAAAGTTGATGCTTTACATGTTGACAATTAGATGACAGAACTTACAGAATTATTTTATTATTCAGTAGCACAGTTATCTTAAACTGCTTATTGGGCATTCAATATAGGCCTACCTGAAACGAAACATTTAACAAATTTCATGCATTTACTTCTAGGTTGGTACTGGATTGACCCAAACTTGGGAATGTCAGATGATGCCGTTTTTGTTTATTGCAATATTACTGGGAGTGGGGAAACTTGTGTATTCCCTGACATGCATTCCAGTCATATGCCCAACATCCCTTGGAGAAAGGAAGGAGATAAGAATGACTGGTATTCAAATTTACGAGGGGGGTTTAGGGTAAGTAGCAACATCAGAGTAAAAGTTGTGAATAATTCATGAAAGATTCAACACATCTTACAGGGAAGGTCAGAGACTACAAAAAATTCTGTAAGGCCTACATGAACGATTTTCAACTTTACAGAATCAGGAGTGGTGTAAAGATAATGCATAATTAAACTAATTTCACTCAATAATGGCTCAAAATATAGTTGTAATTATATGCACACCCTGTGGGATTTTAAAGTTGTCCATTATGTGCATTTCATATTGAGGTACATGTATGTTCTACCAATCAAATGCACAATATCAGATACATAGAAAAACATGTCAACATAGTATTTTTACTATGTTTATGTATCTGATATTGTGCATTTAGTTGGTATAATACACTGTGGGATATTTATGTGTTCTGTATGATGGTAACAATCATTGACAATTATTTTCCTAAACAGCATTAATTTAGGTGGTAGTTTTCCAACCCAGTAGAATAAAAGAGAATGTGTTTGTGTATGAACACACACAACAGTGGTAAAAAACATTATGATTAAACCTCTAACAAGACACAATAAAGACTGTCGGTAATAATTTCTGAGGTTTTAATTTCTAAGGAACATGACAGCACATTACTGGGTAATTGGTGTGTAGCATTTCAAGACAACATCCTGTCTCATCTTAACCAATTAAGACATCCACAGAGAGTACCCATTGACCTAGTGTCATATCCCACACCAGAAACCTCAGCTACAATATGGTAAAAACCTAAAAACTACACTTTGCATAAAGTAATGTTCAATAAAAATATTTCAGATAACATACGAAACAATAGGAGTTGTACAGATGACATTCCTGCGGCTGTTAAGTCAAGAGGCATATCAAAATTTCACATACACATGTATCAATTCAGCTGCTTGGTTCAACCTAAAGACTAACAACCATGACATGGCAATAAAATTGCTGGGTGAAAATGAAACTGAATTTAGTGCAGAGGGAATAAAACCAAGTGTTCTGGCTGATGGATGTAAGGTGAGTCAAACTTCGTTACAAAAATTTCTTCGTCATAACATTTCAAGCATAATCCAACAAATATATATGTCATAAAACAAAGGCATGATTTGCAGTCCTCATGGAATTTCAAATATGTTAACTCTCAGTGTGGTCTGTGAGGATCAAAATGTATCATGTTCTCAAAATTAAGTAAAAGTATGGTTTACATGTGAGGAATTTTCCTTTCAGACACGCAAGAGCAAAAGCGAGACAGTGTTTGAAGTACGTACAAAGATGCTTGGTACTGTGCCTATAGTGGATTTTTACCCAGTTGACTATGGATTACCACACCAAGCATTTGGGTTTGAGGTTGGGCCAGTCTGTTTCAAGTGACTGCAAATACTGTGCAATTGAAAACAATTACTGTAGTGAAAACTTGAATACCTGACCAGTATAAGAGCAATAACATACTTGTACTAAAATGGTGTGGAATGTGTAGGAAATGCTGTTTACAGGAAGGCATATGAATTCCACTGCATGAATCTGAAAAAAAGAAAAAAAAAATACTAATAATTTTCAGCATATTTCCATAATATATGTAGTCCAAATATATTATTCTTTTCACATGAGCAAAATATTTGGACCAAAAGCAACAAATTCTTACAGACAGCTCATACTGTGTGGCAAAAGTATTTAGAAATACGTCTATGCATCTCATTACTCATAATTAGGATACTAACACATTTATTTATGTGCACTGCTCAGCAGGGAAGTGTTCAAACATTGATAAAATGCCTAGCTTATATATTTTTAAGCATGGGCTCTCTACTTAACTGGAACCAAACTCAGAATTCATTCACTGCCATTTTAAAAATCTACTTCATAAGTAATTTTGTATCATGTAAGTAGCATTAATTTTATTAAAAATATCACTGGATACAAAGAAATAAACCTCTAATGGACTATTTTTTGTACAGATTTTATAAATAATTATGTATTAAAATGGCCATATTAAAGATTTTTGATAGAAGAAATCAGACTTTCTGTCATATGCATTTTATCCTTCTGTAATGAAAAAACAAAAAATCACAGCCATAAGGCATTCCTTTCTACATACACTCTGGACATGAAATAATCATACAACTCTAATCCACACCTACATAATTTAATAACAAAACTGGACCATCTTCAACAGTCAACACAGCTGAATGTGCTGAGATCAGCCAAATATATCTATTCATACCACTCTGATGGAAGAAATGCAAGGGAAGCAGAAGAGGAACAGCTGACCTCAAAACATTGCATTAAAAATTCAATGTATATTTGTACATTGCAAATGCCAGAATGAAAGAAAGAAAAAATTAAACAATATTTTTAACAGCTTGGTAAGAAAATGTTCTTACAAATATGTCTACTAATAACTGCAATCATTAAAAAGACTGCCAGTAAACTTGAATACAAAAAATGTTACTTCGTTTTGTAAAGTCAAGCCTATCACAAGGGCTTATTTGAGTGCAGGAGAAAATTCTCCATACAAAAGTAACAATCAAAGTGACATCCATCACAGCAAAGTACTTCTCAACATTCACACTTATGTATTAAATCAACAAATGCTTTAACTTATATTAAAATTCCCTACATGTTTTGGTCACTTCTGTGACCATCATCAGGTTGCTTTACAAAAATACTGATACAATAAAACAATAATGCAAATTGCACAAAACCCCTTACGTTACAGTGAATTTTAATGTACGATAAACCAGATCTTAGAAATGTGCTTTTGTAGGTTTACTACATAAGTGCAAATATTTCTTCACACACAGATACATCACATAACATATAAAGCAGTTCCAATGCGACTGATAGGACTAGCTACACCACTCTCTAGGGAAAGGTAGCTTACTGACACTGCAGTAGAGACGACTTACTGCCAAGTGGTTGTAGCCTATTTTGTGACAGTATCCCAGCATCTGTATGAAGGGACTGTGAAAAATCATGAAAAGCCTCAGCCAGGATAGCCAGTATCCAGGCTGAAAAATGAGACCCAGTAATTCCTGAGCATATATAGGAGTTCCAAACATAAAACCTGATTCATGACTGCATTCATTGTCAACAACACACCTCACATAGTTGCTCTTTAAGAAGTTAATTACAAAAGGCAATATGCAAACAGCACCTGAATGTCAAGTACCAAATCTGATGATGTAAGCGAGCTTGAATACATATAATAGTCTTCATGGATGGACCCAAAGTAGTTCACTACCTAGACTGCGACCACCAATTCAGAGGAGACTGCTAACACCATCTTCATGGTAGGACAATTGCGATGAAGGCAGCAGAGTCCTCTAAAACATCTGCATCTAAAAGACCACAATGCACCGCACCCCAAAAGCCTACATTGACATTTGTTGTTGCAAAATCATGTCACTCAACTTTCATAGAGGTCTGAGATGAGCATCAATTTGACATCTTCATGACAGTTGCCCTACCTACTTAAGTCAACAGGCAGCATCTAATGCACTGTCCTAATACCCTTTCCCTTTTAGGAAACTAGCCACATATGTTTAACCAAATCCCATGTATAATGGTTAAAATTTAAGCTGTATGTACCCTTCAGCACCCACAACACAGTTCATACAGGGATGATAGGAACAAGAATTTAAATGGATTGGCAAAGAATAACAATGGGACATAAATGTGATATTCAACTATCTTTATTGTAATGCCATACCTCAAAACAGAATTGAAACATGTGCCACAAAATGCAACACTTGCATTGTTATAATCAGCACTGTAAATGACTTCAAACTGTTTAAGATTTTTTTCAGATTAAGAACAGTGTTATATACATATAACCTTTTTTTTTTTTTTACTTTCTTCATTCTCCACAATTACACAAGCACAGAGACAGTATATAACACAACACTACCAATATTTTTATACATAAAATACTGTTCAAATGCATACACATATTCAAAACTGATGTATCAACAGATGATGATGATGATGATGATCAAATACAGTTACACAACAAAGCTATCCTCAGTACCACATTAAGAATAAAATGCACTCATATTACCATTAAAAATTTCATTGTCAATGCTCCAAAGTGTTTATAGACAACCACTTCAATATCAAATTCACTATTGCTGAACGACTCAGAATCCTGTCCCTAGCATCAACAGATGGCTGTCAAACAAACATGCTACGATGTCTGAAACAGCTGTTACCCTATCACTGAAAGAAAGCTAATCATTCATTCTATGACATTTACAAATCTACCAATCTCAGACTTTAATTTTGATTTAGAATTAGGCCCTACACACTATCTTCTCTTTAACTGTTCAACTTCTGTGTGGGAATGTACAAGGAAAAGTCGCTTCACACTAAATTACAGGTAATAAGCATCACATCTACAAGGTCTGGATATGTACACATTTTATCCATATCTTTATACAACAGCTCCCCCTGCACATAACAAGGTAAAGGAAAACAGTACAACATCCAACTAGTGTCACAGTATTATTTCCTGCTCTGTCTCATGATTTCCTACTAACAAACCGAACTGTAAATCACAATGTTGTGTGTACACTGTTTTACACACATAAAAAACACTTGCAATGACCTAAGAAAGTAACATTATATAACAACTATTGTATACAAGACAAGAAAAACATACTGCCACACAACCTGAATAACATGCAACCAGTGCTATGCCATGACAGCTCCTTCTCCTCCCCACCTTGGATTTCAATAAGCCTCAATACCACACGAACACCCCAACCACCACCACCACCACCACCACCACCACCACCAATTAATAATAATAATAATATTAATAATACTCATCTTTCCTGCACATGGTTCTTAACCAAGACGAAGACACACATCTGAAGAACAAATGCATAAACTACATTTAAACTCGCAATTTTAACAATTACATAAACAATACAGCTTTGATCAAAGACATATTTTCAGAATAGACAAAATCTGCTGCTTATACATGCAACAACAAACTCACGGAAAGACAGCAAACTCCCCTTGGATGATGGGAATTGTAAAATCTCAGCGTCTTGTACCTACCACACAAGTTTATGTCAATTCCTTAACAGATACGACAAACAAAGAGATCACACGTATTTGCAACAACATTACTGAAATTTACATTTAATATATAAAAAGCACAGTAACCCTTTAAAGCACAAAATTAATCTCGGTAATACTTAACAATTCAGTTTCTACTCCACAGAAACATACACTGCATCATCACTCCAATGGACAATGTCTGTTCAGGGAAAACAGTTTATTCTGGAAAACCATACAAAAGCCATAACATATTCTGTAGGCAAAATTGCAATTCTCGTAGCATTAAATCAGACACTACACACGGTAACCACATTGCTTTAAAAGGCTAATTAAAAGTCTGAAGTAATCAATTTCAAACTTATCATGGAAGGAGGGAAATGTACGTTGTAACTGGATCACACCCACCACATCACTGTATTTATTCCAAACAATTCCAATGTAAGTAAAGAATAATAGAAACACAAATAAGAAAATTCCTACAAGAGTAAAATCTCGTTATAACAATTTCCTTCCCTTTGACTGTGTCAAATAACAAGAATCCCAACCCTGAACAGGACATAAACTACACTTACTCACTAACACTTTGATAACATAAAGGACTAAATCTATATCACCGCCTATCTCTATCAGCCACATATGTAGAATATACACTGCACAGCCTAAAGAAACTGGATGCAACTGTTTTGAAATGTATCGCCGAAGATACTGCTCAAGGACTTGAAACAGAAGGTCCAAAGCTGATGTCCATATGCTGACATAACTGCTGCATTCATCGAACTTCACTCTGTTCACAAGAGAATCCAGTCCACATTATAAGAATAAGCTACATACGAACAGTTTCAAGAGCCATTCATAAACACAACCCCATACATTCTACTTCAGTTGGCTTCTGAAATTTTAGTAGTATAATAATAAATGGAGAATACAGCAGATAAGATACCAGTATTTTTAAACATTCATTCCAAAACAATTCTGTGACCTGAGTCAGGGAAGTGGTGAAAACAGTGGTTTGATCAACATTGGTTCCCCTTTTGAACAAGTACCAACTGGAAAAATTCAATGCAATGTATTTCTACTGTGTCGGCAGTAGGACTCCCAAATTTTTTCAGTTTCAAAAGCTTCCGTGCAGCACTCGGTATTAACTAGAAATATTACATCATTTGTTTTATGAATGGCCCCAAGCTAAGAAATTTTAAAAATCTCGTTACAACAAACTATACCCGAGGCTGTTAACTTTCACTCTGTACAAATTTGGGAGTCTTCTGAGATCAGAATTTGTTGTTAATATTTTAAGAATTTGTTATAACGAGATTTTAAAGTAGCTTCCATGAAGAACTGAGAACACACACACACACACACACACACACATTCATAGGAAACCAAAGAGAAGTTTAGGGTGCAAACAAGAAATTAAAGTATTCAAAGAAATAATGGTATATAACTGTCCAGGTGATGTCAAATTAAAATAGTACACATAGCCTCCAGAGGCTACTATGTCCTTAAAATCTTTCACGTTATGAGCCTTTGAATATGAGGTGCTGTCTCATTACATACAAGGCTTAGTAAACTGAATACCTCTGAACACTGAAGTACTCTCAAAATTTACTTACAGTTGTGAATAAGAAAAATGTATAATTCTTCATTTTTTTAATCCTTTTGCAAATATTTACAAGATGTTTAGAAACAGTTTACATATAAAAATACAGGCATATTAGTTTGAAACTAATTTTCACAAGATTCATTCATTTCAGTGTGACCACAGACAATTACGGCAAAAAACCGTGCTACAATATATCAAAATATGCCTAAGAAATACATGTATTTGAAAATGGGGTCAGAGTTGAATTGGAATATCAATGCATCATATTTTGTCAGTGCTGAAATAACAAATTAGATCAAATTTTCATGTTTAAACTTTCACAGTGATGATAAAATGTTTCCATTTTGGGTTATGACACCGCATTGTTGGCAACTAGGACACAGTAACATCACGCAAAATGGAAGAACAAGTTACTGAGCATCAATATCTGCACAACAAAGAAACACACCGAACTGGAAACCTTAATCTGAGTAACTGTGTCACAACATTATTCAGAAAGAAATCATAAACAAATAAGAGAGATTAACAAACGTGTGCTCCTTCCAAGCCACGGTCAAGACATTACAGTGAGAAAAATTATCACAGCCAAAACAGTGAATTCACTATGATGATGGAATTTCCTTCAAGTTATCTATTTTTCAACTTGTACACCACACAATGAAGTCTGGGTGAAATATAATGCCATGCAATCTTATGCCATTTATGCATTCAACAGTGCTTCACACATGGTTTCATAAAAACAGTAGACAATGTGCACTTAGTTTAGTCTGCTGCAGCAAATTATACCAGCAATCTGCACCTCAGGATAAAATAATTCACTCAAGTAATAATGCAATAGTGAATGTAATTTCCACAATGCACAGTTAGAATCTTACACACCATTTTCTTTTACCAGTGCCTAAGTGATCAGTTTTCTAAACATGTAACTATGAGAATCTTCAATCAATTTCCATTCTTCACTTATTATCGATATGCATAAATTGTATTTCCAAAGAATCATCTGATTATACTTCACTGAATAAATTACATAACTGAAAAGCAGGCTGCATTTCTGATGAGATACACAAGCAATGCCCAATGCCAAGAAACCCACATGAACCTCTCCATACTGGAATTCACAACCAGAACACAAACCAAACATGATTCACACTTTCAACACGAGAAACTTCAGAGCAATCTGGTCATTCAAGTACTTCCAATTTCTCACACCATTATCAAAATCATACATTTACAGAGGTGGAAAAATCAGACCTAACTTATCCACGATAAAAGAAACAAGACCAAAATGTTGCAATCCACATTTCAGTAAAAGGAGCTTGCATGTTCTTTGTACCTTGGCAATATGACTACAGCCATTTCGTCTTTCAATCTCACAAAAATCAAAGTGGCCCTACTTCTTGGAAGGGCCTCTAACATAAAATTTCATCATGCTCCATCCACATCTTTTGAAGTTTAAAAACAAAACAAAACAAAAATTTAAACAAGGACTGGCAGGTGTAATCATCCCTGTGTACAGCTGACACAGCATGCAAAGAACTTACAAAATTAAATGCACATAAAATAGTATTTTTTTTTCTACATGCAAAGTTCCCAAGACATAACCCAAACATTAATATGGCTGTACAGAGCACATGACTGAAAATGGAAAATTACACTGTATCTTTGAATTAACATAAATCACAGATCACTACTTCTCATCCTGTACATGATTAGTGTAAATTTTACAGAGTAGTGGATATGAACAAAGCATATGCTGTTCACAGTACATGATTATCACTAAAATGTCTGGGCTCTGTAACAGTGCCATCTTAGAACATTCATGCAGCTGTCAGTTACAAATATTATGGATGAGAACAGCATGATCTAACCCACTCCACACTGCAGATCCTTCCTTATAACAGTTCCTCATCTAGTCAGAAAATCCCCAGTTCATTACGGTGTTGATAGGAAACTGTTGCTGATCCCTAACCTAAGCCAGATGGATCCAGTTCATTCACTCACATCAACATCCAATCTAATACACTCCAATTCATGCCTATGCCTGCTAAGCGGTTTCTTTCCTTAACTACTCTACCAAAACTCTGTACGCGTTTCTCTTTTCACCCATGCTTACCACACACCCCATCGAATTCACCCTCCTTGATATAAGCAACCTAACAAAATCTGGCAACCCTCCAGCAAAAAAGACTTGCTCCAGCAGTTCTGCCACAGTTTGAAGCATCAACTGATGTCTTCTTTTGGTATGTGTGTGAGATCTGCAGTTGTATTCTTTTGAATTTATTCTACTTGTGCAAAGCAATGATCTCTAAAGCCAATCTCAAGCCTCAAGAAGAAAATAAATTGGCACAGACCAAAATATGGAGAATAGGGTGACTGGGAGATTGATGGTATTTGGTTCTTCACAAAAACTGCAGCACTGTGACAGACATGTGACACAGCACACACTGTCTTGGTACAGGATCTGACATAACTTTCAGAACACTCTGATCTGATACATATGAGATGCTAATCAATTCAATCATCACAGGATGCTATGATGTCACAATTATTTAAACTTCAACCACATCTGCACAGTCCCTTGCCATTACTGGCCTGCCACTGCACTCCTTTCCTAGCAACTCTTGACTGTATCAGTCCCACACAGTGGACTTTTAAAGAGCTTCATCTCCATAAATCATACTGAGGGTTACAAACGTTTCTGCTACGAATTTACCGTTTGCAAAACAACTTGACGTATGCCTGCTGTACAAAGTGAGACATTGTGATTAGCGAAGGCAACACAATTCCATTCCAAAGCTGTTGTGTGCCACATAAATATGTATCAACCTGTTCCAACTTGCTCCACAGATAGTTCACTATACTCCTGCTTTAACACAAGGCATGATAATCTCAATATAACAAAATTCTGACATTGCTCTGATCTTATCATATATGTTGCTATTGGCCTATTACATTTGAGTGTTGCATGAATCCAAACAATTCCTGCAGTAAATAACCTCACAAAAGGAATGGAAATTGGGCATCACAGATGAACAAACAGAGATCATTTGTTTTCAGTCAGGTTCACAGAACCCGTGTACTATTAATATACATTTTTCCACTCCTAAACATCTAGCCAGGAATTTAAGTTTTACTAATATCTATTTCTAATCAACTTTTTAATCAGATATGAAAGACAATTCAAACTGTAAAACCAATTAATGGCAGTATTACACATATATTTTTCCCCCTTTCATTTTTGAACTTCTAGCAATTATAAGAAAATTTGGTCCCTAAAACATCACACAGTTTTGACATGACTAATTTTCACAGAAAATGGCCCATAAATGTACAGCAAGTAGCAAGTCAAAATAAGCAGTATGAAAAATTCAGTCAACAGAATACAGAGAATGTCAGACTTTCTGCAGCACAGTTTCCTATGCACTTGCTCACTGTGCCACTACAATAGCCACAACTAGTTAATGTTAACATTACGTCCCAAAAGATCACTCAAATAACTCACTATTCCATAAACATATTATGTCACATTACTTCTTTACAATTTACAACTGTTTCCCAAAAGAATGGCAGTTTGTGTTTTACATGTAACATTAATGAATGTCATATATGTCAGATAGTTTCTGGCTTACTCTCTATTTCATCCATCTTCTCTTCAGTCAGCACAACATTTTTATTGGATTTCTTTTCCAAAAGTGACCAAAATACCATAAGTTTAAGAAGTTTAAAAATGACCATTGTGCCTAAAGTTGTGAACATGAACTTTGCAGCAAATTTTCTTACACCCTTTGCCAGTGCTACACTTCACAGTTATGATTCATGCAAATATTGTACACTGGTTACTAAATTGAAACATATTCACAAACTATATTAATGGCTGCTCACAATGCTGTCCAAAAGTACTGCAGCCTTATCCACACACAGTGCTAACCATCACATAACTTGCACTTTAACGCAATTCACATTCATACAAGCATGGCCCACACGTCACAATGAAATCATAAGAATTTGTACTGGGATTAAATGGCAGCATTCAGATAAGCATAGGCTATCTGCAGCTGACAGCAAGGAAGAACAAATATACTGAAGCCTACAAAACATGCCCTGTATAAGGGTACATAATACAAGGAGAAAAACCAGATATCACCAATACTGAAATACTTTATTATGCTATATACTCTTTGTTCCTGCACGATATCATCAATTTTGTTCTTGTAATCCCCTTGCAATTATTGTCATTCACTATAACGCCAACACGAAATGTCTGCAGTTGAAAAAAAAACCACCACTTCTATACGTCCTCAAAAATTAAAATTAATTTTACAAACACAATGTTACACTGTCACCACACTAAATAAGTATAAAAAAAATTAATAAAAGTCATAATGAAAATTATAACAGATCCCAGATACAAAACAGAAAATATTCTTTTTTCTCATCTTAGTCAAGGACAATAAATGTGTGTGTTACATATGAAAATTTGTTAATTTCCATGACACTGATATTATGAATGACACAGGCCTGCAAACTGGTATGCCCGACTTTGGTACTTGCAACAGTGAAACAGCTTTTATGCATATAAACAAAAATACCCGACAGTAACAAACTACACAGCTATAACAAAAACAAAATGGGTTGTAAGCATACAGCTGGCATCAGTTCCACTCATCCTATTTCCTTGTATTGGCATGCAGATTCTCAAAAACCTCCCTCACTTAATATTACTTATGCCAGAAACCTATAATGCAAAAATGGCCAACATGACTGTGTAGTCTTAAGAAAAACTTTGATTAATGTTAGTGACTTTCCCCAGATATCTGATTGGTTCTATGGCAAAACAAAGGTGAATAGTACACTTTGCCTGGACATCCATGTACACAGATAGACAAGCAGGTGGAAGATCAGCACCGATGTGAAGGTCTATTACACCAGTTTTTTATGAAAAAAAGTGGCACTGCAAATATGGTGTTAGTAAATAAAGGCCTGCGAAGTACATGTTGCAAATACCTAAATCTGAAGTAAGGCTGTGTAAACATATCTTTCAAATTCACAGTCTCCTAGTCCAAGCTGTCGTCAGACCTCAGAATTTCTGGACACTGTATTACAGAGATCAAGCATAGAAAGCAGCCCTGGCATTTGCTCACATACTTTACATTGCGACAGAAAGGCCACACCCAAATAACAACGAAATTTCAATTATGGTAATAATGACTCCAAGGTACACATACAAGATCAGAAACCTTGTAGCATTTGATTTTTGTTGCAAACACTGTATCTACATGGCAACACTTAAAATAAAATAGTTATGCTCATGATGTATACATTATTCACCACTATACACTTCAGTCACATGCAGTGTCATTTGAGCACATACATCAGTATATATATCTACGCGCACTACAGTGCATTTTGGTAAGGTCATACCATTATCAAGTGACTCTGTGGGTTACTTTTTAGCAATGCATTAAAATATGTAAAAATACTGTGTGAGTACTACATCCCTTTGTGTACAATCACAACCTTGAAAATTCAAAGGTTTCTTATCTTAAATCAGTATCTACATAATGTTTCTTCCTGTACATATATTCCAGTTTAGTTGATAAGCATACTTTTAACATTCTAATGTTTAAGAATTATACATTCTGATATACAGAAATTTTCAGGATTTCAGGAAATTTTAACATCTTAATTCATGTTCTCTCATACAACAGCGTATGTTTTTAATGCACTGCTACTATACAACCCATAAACTCCTCTGATAATGGCACAGCCATTGCAAAACATGCAGCCACACAGACATATATATAAGAGTGATGTGAACAGTGGTGAACATGCAGAACACAGTAAGTTATTGGCACACATGACCAAGGAGGCTTTATGATGAAAATTATCATGCTGACTAGCAAAGAAAAATATTAAAAACTGATGTAAAAATTAATTCTGTACCGAGATGTTATCAAATGTGTCATAAGCATGAAACTGTAACAAGACCAGTATTCAGATCTTTACTAGGTCCATTTACACTATGCTCCATAAAAAAAAATACTTCCGACACTATAAAATAGCTACGGCTGTATGAAGAACCACATTAACACATAACACTCTACTACACTTTCTTAATAAACCTGTTTACAATTCTGCATTCACTAATTACTGCACCTACTACTATATCTTTAATAGACATAACATTACTATATATGCATATGTAATCATGACACATGCCTTTGGGCCTCCATTGCTCTCATCCTGCTACTGACAATTATTGCCATATCGGATGGCAGTCACTCCAGACCAATCCAGTGTTGCCAACACACATGCATGTAACAGAAAAACTAATACACTACAATGAATGTGTAGCAGCCAAGGTTTGAATTGGGTTTGATATGTGTGAGCAGACCAAGATATGCTCTGGTGCAGAATTGTGTTGCACAGGATGGTGTATGAACAAGGCTGTTCTATGCTTACATGTTTCAAAACGATGAGAAAGTACTGACATTCCTACATGAGGGTGGACCGTTGAAAAGTGACATCAACTGCTCAAAGTGTAACAACATGAGATCATGCAGGTATGAAAGCAAAACTGACAATATCACTGGTAGTGTAGAAAATGAAGAAAAAATTATGTATAAACACAAGAATCTCAATCTAACTAGCAATGTTGAAACAGTCCTATCTCATGCCACAGAAAAACAATATCAGGTATAAAAACACAAACTGACTGGTTTTAATTCTGCAGAGCAGTTTCACTGGTCTTTATAGAGTGTACATAATAAAAATTACAATAGGAAGCAAATTGAGAAAAATAAAGTACCATAAACATAAACTTGTGTACAGGCAGTGGACTGTGGGGAATCAGAAAGTGTAAGTGGAAAAACATTCATGGCTGATGTTCGTGTCAAAACAGCAGAAACTTTAGGCTGCATCATCAAAGAGTGATACTACTACAGTAAAAACTGCTGGGTTGCTTACAGCACACTTCAAGATGATGGGTACACTCAAACGACAGTCAACCGCTCAACAGCATTTGCAACATTACTTATCACACAAATACTGTACTATCAAAGCAACTCAAAGACATGTCATGGCCTCACTAAATGTGTACAACTGAGAGCAGATTACATACTGCAACTCATAAAATATATGTCCAGGAACAAATGAAAGGCAAAAAACAATCCATTTTTCAAGTTCATGGACACACAAGAGAATAACTGAGCTGCAATACCAGACAACTTTTGAAAATGACAACTCAGACCCTACAGCCTTATCAATGAGTGTCTAAGATATGAAAACTCTGTAGTACTTTTATTTTGCTAGGAGCCCAGAGAGCATAATTGGTATGGTGTCTAGGCTATGGGCTGGAATATCCAGGACATGATTCCTGACAGACAAAAGACTTTTCTCTTCTCCAGAACATCCAGACCAGCTCTGGGGACAACGCAGCCTCCTATTTAATGGGTATAAGGCTCTTTCTCCAAGACATTAAGCAGCCAAGGCTGACCGCTCTACCTTCATCTAACGCTAAGGTGCTGCTATATCTCTACTACTCCTACATGCCGTAATGGCATGCACAGGGACATGTTACTGCTAAACATCAGTCATCACACTAAACATTCTTGATGAAAATTAATATTAACTTGGCACAATACTCACAATGTCTCTTTTGGGGGTGATTTATGCCACATGTTTCGTCTATACAAGGCATTCTGATCGGCACACCTAGCATTGCAATGTGTGCCTTGTGCACTAAGCTAAGACAAGAATAGAACATCCTAAAGTCTTCACCTTCATAACGAATGGAAATACTGGAAGTTAAAATATTATAAATAGTAGTATACAAAGTGTAATAAAGGACCTACGACTGCATCCAAAATAAATAAAAAACACAATAATGAGTGTAATTAACTTACAAAAAAAAGTGAACTGATATAATGATGAACAAAGGACAATACACAATATAAATAGGCTGATACAGAAGATCTAAATGAGTAACAAATGACAATGGGGAATTATAAACTTTCATAATTACATCTTATAATTTTTATAATGTAATTTAAATTATAAACTGTTTTAAAGAATTTATACAGACTGATTTGTAAAACTTGAATCCCAGTTACCACGAGATATCTAACACTGCACGATCAGTACTACTTTACATGATGAATGGGTTGCCTGGTGACAGTTTACATCCAACACATGCAGCAGAACACCAAGAAAAAAAATTCATCACTTGTGTCCTCTGTATTAAATTTGTTAGGCCTGTGTATCAAGGTAATGTCTTAAAGGTAGAGTCTGTATGTGTGTGTGTGTGTGTGTGTGCCTGTGTTAAGTGCCAAACTTGTGGCAATACACTTCAAAAGGCATACTATATTATACACATATAATCCTGCCACAAATCCCAACAAACCAACAGAATACTGTCACACTCTGCATTTGCAGAAATGTAAGATGGTAGCAGTGTTAGAAAACAACACTTCAGTGACTGTGACAATCTATGTACGAGGGTGAATCAAAAAGTGAAGGCAATTTTTAAATTATGCTGTAACCAGGACAGAGAGGAGATGCCACATTGCGCAGTACTGACAATGCCTGTTAAAGAGTTCAGCCATGTGCAGTACAGTGCTCCGTCTTCAGTCGAGTGGCAGCAACGAGGGCGAAAACATGGATGCTCCTTTGCAAGACTGCACCATCGAAGAACATGGCGTAGTGCGGTTTCTTTGGGTAGAAGGCGTGAAACCTATGGAAATTCACCGTTGTGTGTTGGCTCAGTATGGACAGAGCACCATGAGTCAATGAAAGGTTTATGAGTGGGTGGAAAGGTTTAAATTGGGTTGAACACGTGTTACTGATGAGGGTCGTTCTGGTCGGCCATCAACATCGTGCAGCCGAAAAGCTTCTTCTCCGCAGGAATACAGAAACAAGTTTAACGATATAACAAATGCATTGTGTTGCATGGGGACTATGTAGAAAAATGATATGTAAAATTGCTCACAGTTACTTCTATTAAAGCCGTTAAATGTATTTGGCCTTTTAATTTTTGATTCTCCCTCGTACAACAGTCTACCATGATGGTGTCCATAGATTAAACAGTAGCAATGGGACACAATCACATTGCTTGTATGCATGGTAAGTCCCCAACTTACATGAATAATTCATTCAGAAGGTTTCCTGTAAGTTGAAAACCACAGGCAAGTCCAACAATGCTTAAATACAATACACTTTGACACACACACAAATTAAGAAAAATGTACTGAAAGCCATTTAAACATAACCACAAAATACAACACACAAATATGTACAATTCAAATGTATGAAAACATTTTATACCATATTATGACTACATACAGCCTGTATGTCCGGTAATAATGACCACATTAGCCAAAAAGTGCCTGAACTATTTAACATTAAAAAAAAAAGTCTACAGATGCATGTAACTCAAAGCCATACAAGTCAAGGGCTTAGTGTAAGTAGCTTAAATGATCAGATAATAAAGAACCAACACGCCCAAGTCAAGGGCTTAGTGTAAAGTAGCTTAAATGATCAGATAATAATGAACCAACATGCCCAACTATCACATACTAGTTCACTTAAACTTTGTTGGCCCCTGTCAGCAGAGAAACCTGCTCCCCATGTTCATGTTTAATGGTAGCTTATAAAATATTTGCAGAGTTAACTATATTACTAATAAAAACACGAGACCACTGCAGTATCCTGAAAGACGGTACAATAGATTCACTATCTACCAGGTTCATTTTTATGCTGTGTAAATCCAGCCTAAGTACTGAACTAGTCTACGTCTGCTCACTTTTACAAGCATGTTCACAATATGTGATATGAAACCCCCATATTTAGGTCATGAACTAAAAGACCAGTATTTGAATGATGGTCCACTGCTGTCCTACAACTTTCAAAACAATCGCTTTTCATATGAAAACAGGCCATGCACATTTCCTTCTATCTGTGCTGACTGGGTCCTACGTTCAAATTTCAACTCTCCTGAATACATCATGGAACGAAGAGCTGATAAACTGCGAGCACCTATATCCTGACAGCCATGTCGTAAACCACACTGTAAATAAGGTAAGAATCGTAACACTGATCCCTTATCTACAATGGACCCACTTACACCTTGTGCAACCTTCATTTTGTCATTTTCATTATGAAAGTACCGATTCATTGCAGATCCCTTTGCATCTCTGCGAGACATTGCTTCTAAACTACCCATACCACGGTACTTCTTCACCCGAACACCATCACAAAAAAAATACTCCCCTGGGGCTTCTGATGTGCCTGCTACTAGAGAACCCATCATCGCTGTTGATGCACCCAAAGACAGTGCTTTAAGCACATGACCTACTGACTGAATACCGCCATCTGCAATTACAGGTACACCAAAACGACGTGCATATTCTGCTACACGATACACTGCTGTACCCTGAGCACGTCCCACTGCCATGACCTCTTGAGTAATACAAATCGAGCCACTTCCCATTCCAACTCGCAGACCATCCACTCCTGCATCAATCAGATTCTTGGCTTGGGCTGCTGTCACAACATTACCCCCGATCACTTGCAATTCTGGATAGGTTTGCTTGATGTAACGTATCATATTGATCTGATATATTGAGTTACCCTGTGATGAATCGAGAAGCACCACATCCACACCTGCTTGTGAAAGCAGCTGAAGTCTGTGTTTGTCTTCTTCACGTGTACCTATTGCTGCACCTACAAGAAGTTGCTTATTCTCATCTTTTGATGCATTTGGGTAGTTGCGCGACTTCTGCAGATCTGTACGAGCTATCAGTGCTACTAATTCTTCACGATCATTAATAATCGGCAGTTTCCCTTTCTTTGATTTCTCCAAAATGCTGTTAGCTTCTTGAAGCGTCACATTAGACGAAGCTGTTACCAGATCTTCAAACTTGGTCATTACAGCGTCTAATTTCAGACAGCTGTCTTTTACCTGATCTAAAAAGTCTATATCTCGGGATGTAACAATGCCAACTAATCTTCCACCTAGTTTCCCACTATCAGTCACTGGAATTCCACAGAATCCATGCTCTTTCTTTACGTTAAACACGTCACTCACAGTATGTTTAGGACTCAGCACAACTGGGTCTCGAATGAAGCCCTGTTTATACTTCTTCACTTTATGCACTTCGTTGGCTTGATATTCTGGTGTGCAATTGTGATGTATCATACCGATACCTCCACACAATGCCATTGCTATGGCCATGTCCGATTCAGTGACAGTATCCATTGGTGATGAAACAAGCGGAGCTTTCAAAGTTATCTGTTTTGTGAGAGCTGACGTGAGATCCACTTCATCTGCAGTAAAATCAATGAAGCCAGGCAAAATAATGAAATCATTGTACGTTAAACCATCACCGTTAGCAAATAACTGAGCACCTGTTAATCCGTCCTCCGGAACATAAGTAGTACCACCACAAATCAAATAATCAGCCATGGCTAATACAAATCAGTTATTATGTGCTTGTCGCCTCAAACTCTCCACGTGCTGTGCCGTAAAAAATGTCTAACTACACACAGTCACTAACCCGACCGGCGAGAAAAGACCTCAGATATTAGGCATCCGCGACATTCTACACCAAAGATTACGCCAATATGGGTGGATACCAGAGGGTTTGAGAACGCTGACGTCTTCACTGCTCATTTGAAACACACGCAATAGTTCCATGGCACTCAAAATGGCAACTACTTGAAGTATACATGGATATTGAATATTAATTTTTTTGTGTACCTCGAACGTATGAAACAAATATATTAGCGAGGCTTCTGTGCGCTTGAATCCAACTGCAAGTAATGAACAAAATGTTCACCGATATGTAACTCTGATTATGTGCGAATTTAATTTCGATAACGACTCCTTGTATCGTCTTTGATTTTCGAAATTGCCCAAGTCGGGGATTAAATTTGTCTTGATTTGCATTATAATGTACTCATTAAGCCTTTTTAATATATTTACAGCCTTTCTGATCGTGTGTTTAAAATTAGTAAATCTACAGGATAAAAGCTGTACACACAAGCAATTTGAAGTGAACACAAAAGGTATATAAATTTGAACACATTACTTCATGCTATTGAAATTAATGTACAACAGTTAAAGTCATAAATTGATCCATTAGCCCTTTTATGATTCACAATACACATTACACACAGGCCATGTGGCTGCACCAAGCTGTGCAAAATGCAGATGTGGAAATAGTGGCAAAGCAGGCAGAAAGTGATGTAATTTCAAATCACATTTCCACAGAGTGATGTTGCTGTTTGTTTATAACTCTGATACATATTGGAAACGACCTTGGAGATGAAGCTTGAAAACTGAGAGCACTATTTCATCACTGTATGTTGGTAACAAATTAAACACCTATAGAAATGTTTCAGATTGTAATGTAAAAACATACTAAATGGATGAACAATTTGTTACATAATGAAATTTTCACAATTCTGATTTGGGAAATCCTTCTAAAGCGGACACTTGTTAAAAGGCAACATACATGTTAAACATACAGGTAAATTTTGATACTAAATTATTCCAACCTCTTGTTAGTAAAAACTTTCTAAGTGGGGATACCTTAACCAGGTTTTACTGTATAATGATAAATTAACCAAAATGTTAACACATACTATCATATGCAATCTTTTAATATCTTTTATATAATGTTAATTTATGTAAGAAATTGCTGTTGTTGACAAGTATTCTTTTTAACCTGATATTAGTTGTTCCAATTTGCAAGTGGCCCGAAGACGCTTATTGTACATGACCTTTTCCATTTCCATGGTTTGTACCTAAATGGGATGTATGGAAATAAATTTAAATAAACATTATTTCACATTAGCTGATGATAAAAGTTAAAATAGACTTAAAGAACTGCAGTCATGAAATCAAGAAATAAAATTTAATAAAGGTCATTTAAAAGACAGAAACTATATAAGGAACTTACAAGCAGAGGACAGTTTGGAAATAGTAGAGCAGGGTAATTTAAGCAAAATATTAATTACACACACATGCAGCTTTCAGGTAAGCACAGCAGAGTAATTTAAGCAAAACATATTTATGACAGTGAATTCCACATACATAACAAAAAACAGTAAAATTTTTGATACCAGTAAGTAAATAATAACAGGAGTGGAGAGTTAAGATTGACAAATTCATTATAGCAGTTGAACAGAACAATCTGTTCATTTACCTCTAATTTTTAAGTTTCAGTTTCACAAAATTGTCTTAGATTTAAGGTTAGCTCCAATTTTGAACAATACATTTTCCTGTACACACAACTCAAAATATGAACTGCCAATGAAGACTAATGAAAATGAATTGTACTTCACAATGAAATCCCATCTGGACAGAACCTCATGTAAACACTTCAGGCATATGATACTACTTACCGTATTTCCAGTACAGCCACTCCCTGACTTATGACCATTCCCTCATGACCAACTGAAATTATGGCCGATATTTCCACAAGATAATTTCAATTCAAGCCACTAAGAAAATGTCATTAAAATTTCATTTCCAACTACACTTTGAATAATATGCAAAAAGTGTTCATTATCACAATGCCCATTAGTGGGAGAAAGAAAGACTAATTTGAATCCCCTTGACCTGCTGGAGGATGTATGTTCCACCTCATTTCATATTTTCAACTTATGTCCAATTTGACCTACAACAAGGTGTTCAGAACGTATCTGTTTGAAAGTTGGGGTGTACCTGTTCCGGCTTGCCATACGGCCATGATCTAGTAGAGATCATGGTCAAAAAGAAACCTACCACATTTCATATCTGGCCTGCTCACTGAAATAATTACCTTTACAACCACCTTCTAAACAAGCTTTCCTTGTGGTTACACTGCTTTTCATAAAATTTGGCTGTAATGTGCATATTAACGCTCAGCAGAAGAGGAAGTCGAACTACAAACACACACACACACAGAGCTATATGAGAAGACAAGTTGTAGCAACAATAATACAAAAATAATGCATATAGATCATTCATACATTACTTTCTTCTTTCAAAACCAAACATCTCTTTATGTGGCAGATTTTAATATTTGTATCAAATTATGATACCAGCAACCAGTGCTAGAGCAAAGCAACCTGGAAAAGGAAAGCCCAACTGGATACACACTGACAAAGAAATTTACAGGAAGGTGATTAAAATACACTACTCCCAGTGATGCATATTAATTTAAGCACAAATATGTGACAATTTTTTTAGCAATTTGTTGGCACAAAAGCAACTTTCATTCTAGAACACAAAAGTCACAACTAATGACTGTGGAATAACCTACTTTTTGGTACCATCATGACAAGACATAATAACTGAGCATTAGTTGTTTTTGCTATTCTATGGTTAAAAGTCATGAAGCAAAACTGCAATATAAATTGACTCATTTTAAAAATTAAAACAATTTAATTCCTGTTGGTTGCACTTCGTTATAATTCACCATCAGAGACCACAGTTAAATTCTACTTAAAGTACAGCCCCATTAAACTTCTCTAATAAAAATGTACATTTTTCCAAACATCTGCTACACTGGTGCATGCATCCAACCACGTCCTCTCATCTTTCATCTGTCATGTGTCCTATGAGGTGGGCAAAACTACACCATTTTTGCCAGTAGCCTACAGGTATGATTCAGAGAACTCAAAGTCAGATTGACTTGCTCTTGAACTACGTGTATGGACTGACATACCACCACAAAATGCTGAATCAGAAGTGCCTTCTCCAGTTATAAAATCAGCTACAATAAGAGTATCTTTGTTAACAGTCAAACCTGTGTTGGCAGTAGAATCCTGCTGTAGAGTGGCACCAGGAGGAAGGCGCCCATCAGTTACACCTCCTCGCAAAGCATCACGCTCCTGCAGTCGCATTTTGAGCAATCGAATTTTTTCTTCTTTCTATAAAAGTGAATATAATTCATCAGGGTCAAAATTTGACTGCCCTTCCCCTTGTTTATTGAAGTACAGGAAGGTGGTGAAACACCAGATAAATAAGGTTGGCTTTAACAGCAGTATTTGATTTTAAAGCCAAAAACATGGAATTGAAGGATATAAATTCAAGGGTTAAAGTAATAACATAAAAACTAATACAAACAGGAAGATATCAGACATTTAAAGATATTTAAAAATTTCACATGTAAAATACCTGCAATTACAACTTACAAAAATGACAGTCCAGGCCACTTCTTTACCCTAGGTTTTCCATTCAGTACTTATTCAGTGTGGATATTTCTAAAAAGCTTTGTTAATGTGAGGAACACCATGACCCCACCAATGATCAGAGCCCATATAAAGTTTTGGGTCTCCCCCACCATCCGTTACCCTCCCCTCCTTATTACCATCCTACCATCACAGTCTTTCTCAGAAATGGACTCCTGAACAACTACAGGAGACTTGCAGATGCTAGTAAGTTTTACATGGCATTGAATGAAGGAATTACTGCAGCTACATAATTCGACACTCTTCAGTATGCACTTAAAAACTCAGTAACATTAATATGAGAGCATACTTTTACCAAAACACTCGAAAATTTGTAGTTTTATAACCCTCCCTCCTAGCACCCTGCAGTCTTCCTATTGTATTACTCCTTTAGTTGACTGTATGTTTATTTAACAGTACATTTTCAAAAACAAAATAGAATGGTCAAATGACTGAAAATGATGAATTTGAAATGCTGTGACAAAAAACAGTCAACATCTGTTCTGCAGTGTTAAAATCCCATTTCATGTTTCTCTTCAGATGAAGAGACATCTTCAATTCATGCGTAATCTGTAAACATGTAATGAACATTTATAAATATAATGTTTTGCATGTGAAATAAATTCAGATGTATCACAGCTGAACATCAAAATCAACACCATACAGTGCTTAAATCTGCTACTGTCCAGCATTTCCCAAGCATACTCACCCCTACATAGGAACCTTTTATTAATTTAAACATAACAAAAAAAAAAGTTAAGAAAATGTTCATTATTTCACACCTTATGAAAATATAAGTATCACAAAAGGCTAGTACTGCAGTTTCAGCAAGTGTTGACAGAGATTTTTAACTGCCACTGATAGATGTCATTAGCAGCTACTGGGTAAGCTTAAGGAAACAACAGGATACTGTAAATTGAAAGAGGAAGTACTAGGTCGCATTCTGTGAAGAGCTTGCTGTGGATGAGGCTATGGACCTTTCGTAAGACAAAGTACGAAATGAATGATGTCAACAAGGTGCAGGCCTTTAATAACCAGTGCCCTACACCTCACTGGTGAACACAAAAATCATAATTTAATAGGTTTGTCAGATGACAAAATACGGTAAGTCCTCGTTTAATATTGTGGTTACACTGCAGGAAACCACACCATACACCAATAAAACATAAAAAAAAAGATAACTTTTTCCCATAATTAATTAAAATATGTGCTGAGTCTGGCCATTGATGATCCTACCAGCCACCAGCAACAACAATGTTAATAAAAACCTGGGCAATGTACACAGACACTCTTGTCAATAACATTCATCAACATTAAAGCATAACAATGTTATCTGGGGCAGCATCAAATGAGGACCGCATGTGCATGAAATCTTCCAGTGGTCACATATATCATGAAGTTCACCTTGTGTTTCACAACACTATAACATGAACATGTACAGAAGAGTGGTAGGAAAGCTCCACACATTAACTTCGACACTTGATGAAAGTGAGTGGTCATTTTCACCCTCTGGCCACTTTACCCCTAGGTCAAGAACTCATGATACCCATGCATAGGCTTGGTGGCTTCCAGGCCTGGTATTTGTCAAAGGTGAAGCAGAAAATCCCTTCCCCTCCCAGGAATCAAAACCTGCTTTTTCAGGCCATACTGATTACCTACCTGCCCATATCAATTTTGTTAATTTACATTTATGGTTCTTTTCAAAGCCACGTCAGTAGTTCAGACTATATAGCACTGAATGTTTGAATTAATGCTGAATTGGCAGTCTGTGAAAGTTGTCATAGCCACATCATTGACACTATCCTAATATCTGACTCAAGGCAGTGGGAAAGACCATGAAAAACTTAAGTCACAATGCGTGTTAAGAAATGCAAAAGTTACAGCTATGACTTCCCAGACAAAACAACCATGTACAGTCTTTGTAGGAAAAACCAAAACTTCAGCAAACAATAATGTGTAGAATCAGACTGTGCAGTTTCCTACAGTACACTTATCAGCACCATATATCATTACCCTGACCAGAGGCAACAATACAGGCAACATACGTATAAACATAACACTTGAGGTGCATTCGTGAAACCACTATTGCCATGGAAAACAATAAGTATTACATATTTTGAGTGTGTGTTGGTAGCCTCAATTATTGATCATGCAAAGCACATGTGCCACATTATATCATCTGTGGCTTGTCTGGCTCTACCATATTTTTCCACATCTCGTAAATGGTACAGTTTTCAAGAAAGAGTTATTGAACATAAAATGTGTGTTTTGATTTTCTCTACAACTTTTGTCTGAAACATCTCATTCTAAGAAGAATTGAGCGAGATAGTATCATAAATGTACACCCACCTTCACGTAAAGTACCCGTTATTCTTGTCAGATTTTAAAGAAACTTGAATTTTCTTGACAGATTTTCAAAAAATATTCAAATATCAAATTTCACAAAAATCTGTCCAGTGGGAGCCAAGTTGTTCCATGCAGATGGACAGACACACAGACAGAAATGATGAAGCTACTATTCGCTTCTCCCAGTTTTGCGAATGCACCTAAAAATCAGCACAAAAAATCCTACCGCTGATATGAGTTTCTGCAGTTCATCATTTTCAGCCACAAGCTTCTGATAACGCTCTTCATCTTCTTTGGTCATTCCAACATCAGGATTGTACTTTGACTCAACTTTGTCTTGAGGATGGCGTATCACTTCAATCACCTATATAACAAAACACAATTGGTCAACAAGGAGCCATGTTTACTCCACACCACAATCAATGCAACACAAACATATTCACTGCATTTTAGTACACCCAGAAGAGTACAAAGATATAGTACAAGCACTTTCCAAACATGTTCCTTGCCATCTCCACATCTCAACAGGCTACAAATTCATTCACCACTGACAAGAACAAGGTACTGCAAGGCTACTAAACAAAATAAATAATATACCACATAAGAAGCAAATTAATTTTCCTCATATTTCTCTAAACACACTAACGAATCTAACAGACTGCATGGAGAAGGGTCTTTCTTGATATTCCTTTGTGTGACAATTTCATTAAATGCAACAACATTTGCTCATTTCCTCTAAACACAGTTCTTTTGTAAACAAAAATTTTTATTTTGAGTAATGAAACTTCAGGATTGCACAGTGGTAAAAAGCTAATCTACTAGGTCAGGGGTGTACAAATTTTCCAAAAAAATCCAGGAGCCACCTCAAAATTCTAGGTGCTAGAACAGTGACATAAAGCAAGCTGCATACTATACTTACTGTACTGATGATGCACAAATATTAGGTGCCACTGTACAAAATTTAGACACCCAGGAGTCATGGTACAAAGGATTTGTGCACCCCTGTATTAGGTGACCGTTTTTAATGTTTTACTGCCTCTCTATATATCCCGCATACATTTGCTCCTACACTGTTCTCACTTATCCATACTCAGTACTGGATCCATAGTGCTTCATAAACTTTCTGTAGGTTACAGAGTGCACCTTTACATTAAGACGTCAGCTGACAGTACAGTACCTTAGGAACAAAGATGAGTGCCATGCTGAGGAAACAGCAGAAGATGACAGCGAGTGCAACAAATGCAAAGCTTGCATCCTGCTGGGAGGCAATGACCATGGTAACTGGTGCCGTAATGAGGCAGAGAACTACCACATTGTAGATAGACATTCCCACATAGCGTGAGTCATTGATCTGCTTCACTTTGATGCTTCTAGTTTCATATGCCAAGAAGAGACCAAACACCAACACAAGCGCTTTGTAGCCATACATAACACCTGAAAGAAGATAAATGTTATGAAACACATGTATAAAGTAAATGGAAACCACTCGCTCACAACCGTATAGTGACAGCAATTTCTCTTCCCCATTTGCCATAAGTTATATTTTGTTAAGCTCAAAAAGCTCTGTTCCCATCACCTGTCATGCTAAATGTGTGGTTTCTCTTTCATTTCATATTTCTAACATTAATTATTAGTGGGCTGGGTAGCTCAGTTGGTACAGCGACCGACTACAGGCTGGACGGTCCGGGATCGAATCCTGGTGGGGACAAGATTTTCCGCCCATCCAGACCGGCCCTGGGGTCCACCCAACCTCCTGTTAAACGGGTACCGGGTCTTTTCCCGGGAGTAAAGTGCGGCCGGGGCGTGCTGCTGACCACTCACCCCCTTCTAGTGCCGCAGTCATGGAAGAGTAGAGCTATACCTCTACCCACCCTCTGGGCCACACCAGGCCTGTAACAGGATCACTTTACCTTTACCTTTAACATTAATTATTATGAAACAACACAGCTTTTAAACACCCCCATAACTATAGAGACATTCTGTAGCATTGCAGTGGAATGAGAAATCTTCAAGCATCACTGAGAGTATCTTCAGCAGGCCAAGACCATAATCAAAATCGTTAGATAACAAATGTTCATTATCACCTTTAAATCTCTATTTCTTGTACCCTCAGGAAGTCTGATAATAAGCAAATAAAAGGAAAACATTATCATCTTTGTCTCACCTAACCAAATGTTGTTGTTTTCACTCTCACAGTGCTCCAGTTCAGGCCGAATCTTGATATCATCATCACTTGACACTGGATCTTCCAATGGAAAAACTTCTATACGGCGCTGCAGTGGATCATACAACTGCCATGTTAAGAGTATAACCAGGTCTACCACAAGAAAACCAGTCACCATCAGATACAACTTCCAAGGTTCTACTTTCTGTAAAGACAAGCCAAAAAGAGGAAATAAAGAACATTCCATTTTTCATTTTTCAGAACTAGGTAAAATTTACAGCAGTGCTTGAAGTAAGACATTAAAGAGAAAATGTTAAAGTGGCTGGATCATGCAATCATAATGGCTCAAACAAGAGTGGCTTAGTAAACCTTCATAAGCAAGTCTGAAGTATAAGAAAAGTTTGAAGGCTGACAGATGTAGAGAGTGGTCTATGACAGCTGAAAATGAAGGAATGGGGGCATAGGGCAAATGACAGAGTGGAATGGGCATCTGCTGCGAAGGGGCTGACAGTTCTCAGAGGGTCAAAAGCCAAACACTAAGATAGCTGTTCCTTTCACTGTGCACCTGCAACACTGCTGATGATCAATGTCTCCATCTATTACACACATTCTGTTTTAAGTTGGGTTTTATATAACAACAGCTCATTAGAATTTTCAGGATTAGATCCATTAGACCTAGTGCCCCAAACCCTTTAATCAATTACTAAATTAACCCCAACAATTTTAAGTTCATGGGATATGAGTTTCAATGCATTTTTAATGTCTGTTTTCCTCTCATGCTCGTCTCATATCCAAATGGTTCAAACAGAAAAGCTGTGGGAACTAAGTCATGGCAGTATAATGTTCATACAACAAACAAATTTCACCAGTTTAGTTTAAGATAGTCCTTACATTTTGGATTGATTTGCCAAGTGCATCTGAATCATCTTTATACCTAGCAATTACTCAATCAATCACGTCAAATTCACATACCCAGATTCCTATCACAGAGAATGAAAATTTTAACAAAGAAGGTAAACAGTTGTTGTAGGTCTTAAACACTTGAGAAAACACCAACAGTGTTACATTCACATATCCGGTACTTAAAAAGAAATAGGTGTATTACAGCTGTAACAAGTACTGTCCTTGCTGATGCCACCAGTACATACAGAAAGTGCAAACAGCGCATTAACTGTTGTGATAACAGTATAACAAATACAGAATTTTAGTCAATCAAAGAAAAGGCATGACACAGAGTATGAAAGAAACCAAGGAGCTTTCAGTTCAAATGTAAGGTACAGACTTTAATAAGTTCTGTACTCTATATTATACCAGTTACTTACATAATAAACAGTCTTGTTTTGTGTGTCGACTGTCCACTTTAACAATGTTTGGTTCTGGCCAGACTTGTTTCGTGAAGTTATCATGCAAGGTTCTTACACAAATTTTATAAGAATATACCAACCTTGACCTCTGACTTGGCCTTGGTAGTAAGCCGATGAACACGCCACACCTTGCTGAACATGGCCCCGTATGCCAATGTGAAGCCAATACAGAGAAGCCAGGCACGTGCTTGGCACACAAGTGGGTACACACGAGGACTCACAAATTGGCCATCCAAACCTAGCAGAAATACTGACCACAAACAAGTGCAGACACCAAGCAACATGATGGTATTGCACACAGGGTGAGATGACTGGATCACTCTGAAATAAAGCAATTCCTAATTGAAACACCATGAAAAATGAAAGGAGAATTAAAATTGTAACATTGTGACATGAGATACAGCCACAATAATATATAACTTGCAGTGAAAGGAACAGCTATGGGTGGAGTAGTGTTGATCTTCAGGTTTTCACATGAATAATGGGAAGGCTGAAAATCCTGAACTGATTGGATGCACACATTACCCACATTTAATCTGCTGATAATCTCTTCATAAACATGATTTTCAAGTTATTGCCATTCCTAACAGACTAAACTCAAAACAGAAGAGAAATATCCAACAAACATAATTTTATTTTGGGATAAGGCACTGTACTGCCTTCCTATGCTACTATAAACCATAATATACTTTATTTTCTGGGCAGAAATAATCCCCCAAAAAGCATAACATTCTTTGCACTTGAAAGTCTCAAATTTTAAGATATTGCACACACATTTTCAGCTTTGCTTGTCTACTATCTATCCAAAATATTACTACTGTAGTAAATTAATTTCCTTTGCTAGACTTTGGTGGGAACCAATACATCACTCCCCCAGTTGGCACACAACAGACATGACAGATGGATAAACTTACCTGTATCATCCTGTTCTACCATGGCAGAATAGTAACTTGTTTCAGCAAGCCTCCTCCAAACAATAAACATAGCTGATGGACACATTAAGACACAATACCAATAATCCACCCTAGTTTACTATACTGTTCCTGTTTATACTGAGATTTTATAAGGATTGCACACATATTTCAGCAGTTGTACATTTTATAAAATTGATAGATCTTATTTGTACATTTTGTGAATATGTGAACTTGGATATTTCCCACTCTTACGTTTACAGATCTCCCTGATGACGGTATACAAAGGCCGAAACATGTTGACGTTAACTAAATAAGAATTTGTTTGTGATTTACAACTCTGGTGTATGTAGTTTCTTATGGTGTACATATACTACAAGGTGTAAAATATTGAAAAAGCTATATAATTAATACAAGAAAATGAATAAGTTATAAGCTTAAACCAATACTGCAACAATGCAGTGCTATGAGAACTTCATAAATACGGTAAACAACAGGATATTTCCATCCTTTATGTGCAATCTTGTAATTCCATACAAAATCATAATCTTCAGGAAAAACACACCTTCTGTGGCGGTACCATATGTTGAACACTATCAGTGCAATGGCAGCCATAATCCCTATACATGAAATGGTCCACATACAGATGAAAAGAGGCAGAGAGACTGTGCGCAACACACGACGCACAATGGTTCGATCTTGTGGCACTTTACCTCCTATAAGAAAATAATGCAACCAACGTAACAATCCCAATATCCTCCATTACTGATATTTATTGTACAATTACATTAAGCACTAAATTTGTAGTTTAATAACTCCATAGAGCAGTATCCTCCTTCAGCTGCTGACTGCTGCTAAGCTGGTCAAGACATTCCCTGCAATGTATTAAACCTGAAGGAATATCTTCACCTAAGTCACAAAACAAGCCTCTGTCATCCATGGTTCATAAATAAAATTGTGTATGCATCTTTCACATATCCTGTCCTCTGTACCCTAATATTTTGTGAAAGTACAATGTGAAGCCAATCACCGTTTAAACTTTTTCTATCCTCTTACAGTTTCTCTCTCTCAGGTCTACAAAATCTCATCAATCAGCTACATATCAGCTGTTTATACAGAAGTATAATGCCAAATTTATTCAAGACTTTCCGTGCATCATGTGATTAGTGACTTGCAATTTACACCTACTGTTGTGTTGTTCAAATCACAGCTTCAGTCTCCATCCAGGTTAATTAATCAGTACACAGAACAGTGTCAGAAACAAAACAGTATAATACTGAGGTGATAAAATGCGCACTAAAACTGTGTTACAATCTTGAGCTACAGTCCAGCCATACCAGTGTGGTTTTTTTTTTTTGATAGGGGCCAACCTGTTGTGTAGTAGTAAATATATGTATATTACTGTCTAAAATGCGGGGGACCATGGTAGCACAGTGGTTAAGGTGCTGTACTATATATTGGAAGGTCACTGGTTTGATCGCAGCTGGTGTCATTGGAACTTTTTATTGACATAAAATTCTTCTGATCGCACTGTGGCCCTAGGGTCAACTCAACCTCTAACAGAAATGAGTACCAGGAGCATTTCCTCGGGGTAAAGGTGGCCGGTGTGTAAGGCTGACAACCTTACCACCATCCTGTGCCGTTGTCATGAAATCTGGGAACCTTAACTTCCTGGGACCCTCCGGGCCACTCCAGGCCTGTAACGGGACTGCTTTACCTTTACCGTCTAAAACGCAACATATGTACATCAAAACAGTTATGAAATACCAATTACATCAGGGCTACATGTTTTGGCCGACAAACAGCCATCATCAGGCCAATGCAGAACATATACAAGGTAAAATATAAGTGTGCACTCTATGGTATCCCGTATTGTTTACAATAAAAGTTAAAATAACCGAGCAACCAATTGTACAATGAAAAGAAAATCAAGTTAAAATGTAAAATTAATTACGTCACGTAGAGTATTAAAAAACTTTTTTAATACTCTACATAATTTTACATTTTAACTTGATTTTCTTTTCACTGTACAATTGGATGCTCAATTATTTTAACTTTTATCGTAAACGATATGGGATACCATGGAGTGCACACTTACCTTGTACCTTGTATATGTTCTGCATTGGCCTGATGATGGCTGTTTTACAGCCGAAACATGTAGCCCTGATGTAATTGATATTTCATCACTGTGTTGATGTATATATGTTGTGTTTTAGACGGTAATATACATATACATACCAGTGTGGTAAACCAAGTGTGAAGAATACATATAACAGCAGCATCACTAACCTTTTGGAGGAATGAACATTTTGCCAACATTTGTAACATCATATACATGGTTGTCAAAACTGTTAAAAATAGCTCAACTCTGCTGAATCTATCCACTTATTACCCAACATTCATGATTAAACCTACTACCTAATAAAACATTTGGCTGAATTGTTACAAATAACTCCCAATCTGCTGGGGTTAATTTCAGTTGTAAAATTTAAAATTTCTTTGAATTTTGGGTATTTTTTATCATATAGTGTCACCTACACATTAGTGAACACGTTTCCTGTATGGCAGGTATTATTCTTACAACAAAATTACCACACAGTTTCCAATTCCTGTATTCTTATTTTAAGACGAACCAAAATTCTTTAACCATAAACTAAACTCTTTAAATACATACAACAATGCTCAAGGAACAAAGGTCATAACAGGCCAAATGGCACTGAATGTCAGCAACAGCCTGCCACTAGCCAGTATCACATGCCAGATGAATCCAACAAACACCCTTGTAACCTCTTACTCCTGACATCCAAGTTAATAACCTACGCTCATTTTGGTTCTTGCGGTCATTCTAAAGAATATGTTGGAAGCACTTGTAATATGTTGTACAATGTGAAGGGGCAGTTAGCCCCTGAAGCTAACACTTACCACTCCACTTCTCCTTGCTCAGCCAAGTTAGGTTATCACTCTGTGTGTCATAGTAACCGAGTTTCACATATGTTCCGTTAATCATTTGTTCAATTTGTGTCAGTGCTATACGGTCTCCTTGTGAACTGAATGCTACACGTCCCTGAAACACAGAAATACAATCGTATGAAATAAAGAAACCTAAAGGAATTACAATATTAAGAAGCAACATTTGCAAGCAAAAATCACCTGCTTACATTAGTGCATACATAAACTTATTACACATATTAACTTCAGGCCAAAGAACATGAAGGTGACCACTCACATACACCTATTGCTAGAGTTAAGAAAGCCTGGAGAATTCTCTTCAGTCCTCCATACACCTTCATGGCGGGGTCTTAGGCAAAGGGACACCTTTACATTTACCCTAGACTCAAAAGGTTTGTATCACTGTGTTCTAGAGACACAGAACTTAACAACCTTTAAGCAAATACATATTAACAAAATATACAAAATGTACTACTTTATGTTCTATATATTAAGATTAATTCTTATACACCACACCATCAGCTAATCAATGACTGCTGCTGCAATCAAGCATTATATGAAATCCATAGCATTTATTGTAATTAGCGTGACACTTACAGAGACACCAAGAAACTGCGTGCTGTTAATGGCTGAATATATGTCATCAGCTGTTTCTTTATCTGTGTAGGTAAAATTTTTCAAACTTTTTCCACGTTTGTGTAACCGTTCCATGGTTTTATTAAATGCTGGAAGGAAAGAAAATGTATCATGATAAAAAGAATCACAGCAACTGTTTTAAATTCTTTTCTTCAAAAGGCACACATTTACAGGAATTGCAATCATATATATGATATGAACATGACTGCACAAATTCATTCACAGACAGAATGCCACCCAGCATGAATGGGCCATATCTTACCATGCAACACAAAGAGGGCTTATCTAATGGACTATGATTATAACATTTATTTTTAAACCAAAAAATTTAAGAGAGTAAACTGATGTACAACTTTTAATTATAAATGTTTTAATGTTACAATGTGGGTATTTGTCACTGAACAAAAGTTATTTCAAAACATATGCCTCTCATCAACTTTCAAGTTTGAAGCTGAAGCAGTTCATTATCATCATAGAAGTTTGTGCACCATACCTCAAACAAAATGGTATTTTCAGTTTCTAGTAAGAACTCTTCTACAAGCATTATTCCTTCTTACATAGACCTACACCTGATCCAACATTGGTTGAAGATGAGAAATTGAAATAAATGAACAGTGTATGTATAGGAAACTGTACGAAGCAAAAAACATTAAAAAACAAATACAATCCAAAACCCTATTACTGTTACCCTTCCCCCCCCCCCCTCTCTCTCTCCACAAATACATATATATAGACACACACACACATGCACATACACATGCATGTGCATGCACACACTGTTAATGAACTACTCACACTGGAGTAGGAATCACTTAATATCCTAACAAGTTGAAAGCTGTGAAGGGCGCTATAAAACACACTGGCGGAACATGGAAGAAGACGGGTTCTAAGATTCTTTCACAAGTTAATGTGTGTACAACAATCCAATATTTTATAAATATTCTAAAATTCAAGAAATAATGGAGAACAAGACACAAGAGCACTCTATGTACTAAACAAAGCATGCATACAAGATAATAAACTAAAAAACTCATGCATGTAATTAGCCACACATAAAGAATAGGAGTAAAAATTTCCTGATAGCAAAATTTATAAAAAGACATTTCCCGAAGGACGGTTTCAAATCTTTTTAAATCTGACTTAAAATTCAGTTATAAAACCACACAGCACATTAACTTTTAACATACAGGGTTCATGTGTCATTTATGGGGAAACAACATCCTGCAAAATACCTGAAATTTCATTCCAACTGAGAAAGCATGGTGCAACAATAAATAAAAATAACACTGTAAAGCTGAAACAAGAAAGGGGAGGCATGCATGTGCCTCACCAAGAGCCACAGCCCAAATAGCATCATATGCCAGTGGCGCCTCTTGGTAACCTTCAGGATATCGCTTGTTGTCTATGTCATACCCTGCCTCGCGCAGCACATCATTCAAGCGGAGACGGAAGTCTTCAGCTGTCTGTAAGGCAATTGCCATGCCTGCTACTACAAGTGTTCTTTATACCACATCAGTAGATGACCAAAATCTTCATTCTTTAACCATTTCCTAACTCAACTGCACAATTTTTATAAAGTTATAACATAATAAGCAAATGACAGAAATTGTTTGATAAATGTACTTAAATGATTACTGTAACAGTTTGTTGATATCAGACTACAGACACAAGCAAAAATTATCTGATCACACATACACCTTTGATACAAGTGGAAGGAGCACATTAAAAATTCTAAGTGCATTAAAGCAGCTGCTGTCATAGGCTTATTATTGATGCTAAATGATGTTTGTGGTATGTGGTCAACAACAAAAACAAGGAAAAAATATGTCTGATCATATATCCCCAAACTGCATAACATCCCAGAAGTATTATAAGTTATGAATCTACTGGTTCCATACAACACAGGGAATTCCTTAACTAGCTGCTTTAGTACTGACTTTTCATGGACTCTGCTCTGTGGAGTTACTTAGTATTCCAGCTAAATAATATCTCATTACACACACACACACACACACAATGCATGGGAAAGAAGAAAAATTCATGGTCAGCAAAAAAGGAAACAGAACACTTGGAAGGCTGTGGCACAGACAGGGAGATATTATTAAAATGGATCTTAAATATATGTGTGTTTCAGGGTATTGCTGTTATTTTAGTTCCTGTAAATGATACTGAATGGCAGGAGTGTCCCTTTTTCTATACTAAGACTGCTATCAAGGATAAAACGAAACAAAATTTAAAATTTTGGGATGAAATAAATAAATAAATAAATAAACTGGGAATTCAAGCAACTCTTTGTAACATGGGAAATGTTAAAATATCTTTACAGTCACAAATTCAATCACAAAATATTTTACATACTTTATAATAATTCAATGAGACATCATCATTTAACAAATAATTGAAGCTTTGCATTTGGTGTCCCTCTGTTGCTCAAAAAAGGCTTCCTAATACATTAAAGAACAATACTGACAATACTAGCCACCAGTCACAACTCCAAACAGATAAGTCAGTCATTACCTTGCCAGAAATTGTCGGTTGGTTGTTTTGGTTCCACATTAGAGCTTCAGTAGTGAGATGGCCTTCAGCAGCAACTCTCATTTGTTCCTTTGTACAGCTCCCTACATCTTCTTTATCTAAATTCACTTCAAACCAGTTGTCTTCATACCACCCTAGTACACACAAACACAACATAGAGAAATAAACTCCACACAGAAGTGTTACATGAACAAAACTACACGCAGCAATTTTTGTAATGGTAACAGTTTCAAAATGACAGCAGATTAAGAGCTTCTCTAAGATTTTCATTTTTGTTCACTTTGCATTTTAACAACATCTCTGTTGCTAGAATATAAACTGAAACCTGTTCATTGTGACAGCTGGTGCAGTCCAGTCAGTAGTGTGACTGGCTACAGGCTGGTCAACTAGGCTTCAATTAGAGATGGAACACAAATTTGTCTCTTCACCATAGCAACCAGCATGGCCCCAGTCGCACTCAGCCTTCTGTCTGTAAATTCTGTCCCCACAGTTAAAGTTGCTGCAGCATGAAGCTGACCACTCAACTACATCTAATGCCAAGATTAAGAATATACGGAGTTTTACTTGCATCCCTCATAAATTTCATGGTGTGGTACCTAAGCATACATACAGCTTCAACTTTTTTACCTTACTTATCCTCATGTCAGCACTTCTGAAATTAACAGCCAGTAGTTCTCAACACACTGTGTTCTACCATCAACCAACACATTCTTTAGCAAAGCAATGTCACCCTCCTGCCAGTCCAGATGTATTCAGATCACATCTAATATAATGAGAATATCCATTCAAATACACGCATTTCTTAACCAGTATATCAGCTATCACAACTGAGTGTTTTGGGACTTCAATTAGTCATTACAGGTAATTTATAGAATATTACCTCATGTTATGCAGTGACTACTTCCTTAATATCCTGTCCATCACTCACTAATCATCCTCAGTCAAAGCAATGTCTTAGATATTAGTGGCATTGTTAAACAAATCACAATAAAATACATGACAGCATTTACATGAAGTTCTTTGAGAACTCCTCTGTGACAATGCTCTGTGCTTACTGAAGGTGGATTCTGAGAAAAGAATTGGCTTTGTGAGTTGGAGAGACTGCCTGGCATCTAGAAAGTTTAGTTAACTGTTAAACCTGAAATATAAGCCATCACAAACAATACTGACTTTTAAATTTATCTATTTAAACATGAAATACCAAATACACTCCAATAAAATTAAATAAAATTGAATGATTACAGACAGATCTTACACCATCAGCTACCAAGTTATACAGTACGTGTGTTCTGTAAATGGTTACTGTGGAGTGTTGCTATGATTACTGTACATGATTCAGAACTGAAAATGTTAAAATATTCCTGGATAAACATTCACGTTTTACAGCATGTTTCTTATAAAGAAAAATCATTTCTTTGCATGTCATGGGAAAACTTACTCACCTATGAAAAACCAAACATACTGCTTTCCATAGAGCTTCTGCTTGTACATCTCACACAGCACTCTACGAGCTGCCACCACATAAAATAAGCCAACTATAATTCGAGCATCCTGACGCCACAGATTGCGTACGGCATCTGTTGGGTCACTCAAGAAGCTCTGTCGTGTAACAATTTCTATTCCACTCTCTTTACATCGAGCTTCAAGGTCTTCAACCGTCTGTAAGCAAGTGTACATAGACATATATTATCTCCTCTTATAAAGTGAAACTAGGACTTTATATTTCTGAAGGGACCACTTAATATGAATGTTGTATCTCAGAAATGAAAATTTGTGTAATTACTGAAATCAAATACACTACACCAATAAAATACTACATTAAAAACATCATGTGGCTGAATGTATTTCATTAAGAATGTAATTCTTCACTTATTCCAGATTTCCAATTAAGCAAGTTTCTGCTTCTTTACTTTCTGCTGAACACTCAATATTGCTGGCAACAGCCATTGTGTTGTCAATCAACATTAATTTTATTAGGTATTTCCTCAGAGTGAAAACTAAGTGAAATTATGTTTTAATCATCATATATTTCAACAAGAGACTGAAACACACACACTGATGAACTGCATCATAGAAATATTCACCACATTCAACATGTTCTTAATTTTGGCACAATTGTAATTTTCAAACATTACTGCCCTTCCCAAACAAATTCTGAGACTTTCAAAGCTATTCTTATATTATGAATTTGTTGTGACTTGTCATAATGAGAAACATGCTAAAAAAAAACACATAGTTTTCTCTCTTTACTTCTAGTTAAAGAAGTTGGTCTAGACTATACACAAATTCTAGACCAGCCTCCTTACTATTATCCCATAAAAATTTAATGTTCACAGTTGTATACACCTCAGCTATCATTCAGAAGGACTTCATGTTCCAGATTATTACTGAACAATCATCGAAATAAATTTTGCTTACAAGGGTTCTCTTTCAAAATTTCATCAGTTTTCCCAGTTAAGCTATTGTGGCATTATTACACAGCTCGTACAATGCAGCCAATATTCTGAATACTAAATTCCAACTTACAGATATGAAAACTTCTTCTGCTTGCTGCAAAATAGCAACACGTGACCAACCAAATTTCTCCATCAGCTTGATGCGTGTTGGGTTATGGACTGTAGCAGATGGATGTGTTCGAAAGAGTGTTGGGAAACGGGTACGATCAGACAGTGCTGGAGAGCTTGCCCCATAACATAACTGTTTACAAGACATTCAAATTCCTTAGTTTCAATACATAAAATATGTCAGCATCTTATACAGGGACAACAACCACAACAGTTAGCACTAACACTCCAATCTTATAACTAAATTCCATTATCAAAGAACCGAATTCACGCTATGAAAGAAGACCAAATAATCAGCCTCACTACATCTAGACACAGAATGACTATTGTTACTACTTCAGAAGGTCATGAGAAAGGGACACAATGGTTTCGAATGCCATCTTTATTGATGTAATGCATGAATATTAATAATTTGCTGCCATAAAACATGTACCTGTTAGTAGTTTATTACAGGTTTATAATGTCCCTAGCTAAAAATTTTATGAGCAGTTGTAAAGATTACATACACTAATGAACACTGTATATCTTGGGGAAAAGCTTTTATCAAACCATCAGTGTCATTACAGTGCAACACCGGTTTCAAATACATGGCTGTAAAAAAGGCTAAAAGATTCACAAAAATGCACAAGAAAAAAATTTTATTTGGTGCTGTAAAGACAAGAATCAAGGCATACCAGGTAGGTGGCTATGACATGAAAAGTAACTCACAGTCTAAATCTATCCTCGGCTAGAAGATTAACTGTGTAACTCACCACACCCAAGTTCCACATTTTTGCAGCTTCAGCAACTGTAGTGCAGACAGTACTGCAACCTGCCAAAAGCATTAATTTCTGTGGCTTGTTGTACAGTAAATTGTACATAACGGAAGCTCCAAGGCCAGGCTCACACTACAAAGGAAATATTTTTAAAATATAAAACAATAACACAATGTCATCCACAATGAATGTTTCTCAATTCAAGGTTCCATTGCAATGATCCCAAGTCAGTAATTTCCTCTACATATAAACACACACTTCACCCTGACACTGTAATTGCAATTGTTGATATATAAAATATGTTATCTATTGTATGTACAGGTACGCTCATGATATAAATTCATACAAAATTTCACATGTCTGGTGCCAATGATTCATAAGCTACCATCATCAAATCAACAGACAAATATATATCTTGCATGGTCATGTTGAGCTGTCACACTCTGTGAAGGGAAATGTCTTAAGAACAGTTATATAAACAATTCAGGTGACCACGCATCATGATAAATTCTTATAATAAAACCAACTAGATTCTCAAATTTATTTTTGGAATAAAACTCTACATGTTTCAGACAGTTCCTCTGTTCATCATCAGGAGTTTTTCACTGTACACACAGCAATGGTATATGTCACACAGGTTTGCTGACATATACAATTGCTGTGTGTACAGTGAAAAACTCCTGACGATGGACAGAGGAACTGTCCAAAACATGTAGAGTTTTATTCCAAAAATAAATTTGAAAAATCAGTGCATCTAGCTGGTTTTATTATAAGAACAGTTATGTATTTTAAAATATTGATTACTGTACAATGCTGCAGGCAACAAAACTACAGTGCTCAGACTATTTGACAGCAGACTGTTTTAACACTCGCGTCTCCTAAATTCAACAGCCAAATTATGCCATTTTTGATGGAAGGTAATTAAAATTTAAAAGATGGAGCAGCCTCTCATAGGATGATATTCATAATACTTGTAAGTTTAATCAAAATTAACAATTAACAAAATTAATTAAAAGTTCTGGAGGGAACAGACACATGGACATTATAAGACCATTAGTCTAGGTAAAGTGTCTATGTATTTGTAAAATCAGGAAAAGAGGCTAAACAGGGAATTATATTCCAAAGTAATGTTGTTTTCCAACTGTCAAATTGGTGACTGCAATCTTTACCGATTATTTAAAAGTAGAATAACAATATAACAACATATATAAACAATACAAATGTTGAAAAACAATTTCTTTTAACACAGGACTCAGCAGTGCAGAGTGGCAACATCATCAGTCACCATACAGCAACGACATCATCCACTCTCAGGCACACAGTCCTACATTACAACAAACACCCACCTATGGCATTACAAATCTAACGACAGGGACCCTCTTATCTCCACTTGCCATTCACCTACAGTAAGAAAATTTTACTATCTGGATCATACATGCTACAGTCACAAGCCAAATTTGTCTGACAGATATAAAGATTGGTGTGCATTAGAAAAGGTACTAAGAAGCCAAGTTCATGGTAACTCCAGAACAAAGGAGATCTAAATACACCACATTTAAAATAACAACCAGGGAGATTAAACTGAGGAAGGAGAAAAGCAAATTTTGATGTTGGCAAGTAGGCCTTGAAAAAATTTTTCAACTACTGCTTACTTGAATAGGGAAGAAAAGAACTAAACACCTTACTTTCATTCATACATGTTCACAATGATAGCACTTCTTTCAACAGGAGTGCTAAAATATTTTCTGTAAACACTACTGACTCCTTGTTATTAAAGTTAGAAACACAAATATAAAATTTCAACACTACCAACTGTAATGTACACATACCATTTTTTTTTTTCAAATTGTTCAAGGCAAGATGAAAATCTTCAACCAGTTGTAATTCCACGCAAATGTCACTTAAAGTATCTGCCCTGCATTCCTATTTTCCCCTGCCTTCACTTACACACAGCTGGTTTTCCAAATAAAATTAATACCAAATACTGAGTATAATTAACTGCATGGAAATTAAGGTTCAGTCTGCTTGGATGTGATAGCATCAGTTCTTCTGCAATGCTGCTACCCATCTTCCGGACTGCCTGACATCACATCCAGAAGACTTCAGTTTTAACAACAACTGCAGCAAAAACCCAAAATCTCATAAAATGCACTGGAAAACTCAAACACACACACACACACACACACATAGAATCAGTGGTAGACTTATGTATAGCTACCTCACTATCATTCCAATGTAATTTCAAGGTGAAGCCTGTCAATAAATCTTTCCTGTTATTTACATCATCTAGGGCCAAAGAAGCTGCTGGCTCACATGCCTGTAACAGATACACACATGTACTATAATGTTCCTGTAAAACAACAAATAAAAAATTAAAGATATTTCAGGCTATTATAACGTATCAAGGCCTATTACTGTGTTCAAAACATTACTAAGCCAGATGAATCCACTCCACAACCTGACATCATAATTCTTCAATATATGCCTTCACATTATTTTTCCTATCCATGCCTCACCCCAGTAGTTTTCAGTTTTGTGGGCATTGTTTGCTACTTCTCCCCCCCCCCCCAGATGTGTTACTTTATCCTACCTATCTAATGTTCTTCAATTTGATCACCTTGCCAACACTACCATCCTGTAGGTGTAGGTATCAGTCAATAACACAACAATATCTAAAAAGATGTTTAATAAAGGATGATAGTAATTACATGTTTTGGCCTATTGTGGCCATCATCAGGTTTTCATCCCAAAGTATGGTGGTAGTGATTTATAGGATTGGTATGGGTATGTCACGATGGTGACATCTCAGCATCTGTGATGTTTGTTATATGCTCTTGTT
>Ga0123352_10000505_pt1 | contig 47510 bp, 45 predicted proteins | sample TergutLab28metaG_FD_89700 | JGI IMG/M metagenome (GOLD analysis project Ga0123352, IMG submission 89700) | Labiotermes labralis P1 segment gut microbial communities from Petit-Saut dam, French Guiana - Lab288 P1 | ecosystem: Host-associated > Arthropoda: Insects > Digestive system > Gut ... | reverse complement strand
AGCTAAACTCAAAAGGCATTATTGCAAATAAAAATGCCAAAAAAAGTGTAACCAAAATAAACATGCCCGAATTAGTTAAATCTTGAAGCATTGGTGCAACAAAGCCAATTTGCGATATGTTATTATAAATGACAAGTCCCAGTAAAAATTTAAGCCCAAATAATATAAATGGCTCGTATTTTTTAAAATTAGTGATTATCGTTTCCCTTAGTGTAAGTATTTGTTCCATAGCTGTTAAGTTCAGCCTCCTTTTCTTCCAAAAATTCTATGTACTTTATTAAATTAGCTTCGGTTTTAAGCCGTTTTTGGCTTTCAGCATATTCCTTGTTTGCCTTAAGAGAGCCAATAATTGTATAAAGCACAAATATAGCCAAAACAAATATAGACGCCCTAATCGCCTCTGTTTGAAAATCTATTAGCATTAAGTTTTCTTCACGAACAAAAGCCCTGTGAACATAAAAAAACACTAAGAGGATAATAGCTCCAATACCTGCTAAAAACCTAGATCTAAAGTTTCTTTTATATACAAAATCATGCTTAAAATAATCGCTTGTTTTACCGTCTTTAAAGGCAAATTTTTTGTCTTTAGCGGCGAGTTTTGTCATAGCGATAATACGCTCTTCATGTTCTAGTTTCAAAAATATCCCTCAACTCTTTATTATCTCCTACCATTGCTACGCAACAGCACTCGTATACATTATAGCATATATAAAAATAAAAATCCACTATAAAATAACATATTGCGTTGATACAAAAAGCAACGCCATTAAATTATAGCGGATTAATTAAGTTTTTAGCTTTGTTTTGGTGGTATAGGCCTAATCCATAAACGTTGTCCCGAAGAGCAACGGCATAATGAGGTAATGATTCGATGTGGTTACGATTTTGTTTCTTAATTACTATAAAAACCCTTTAAAAATCAGGGTTTTCACTATTATCCAACTTTCCACAATACTATTATAACACAGAAACAACTATCAAAAGTCTCAAATTTGTTTCAAATTTTTTTGCACTTTTAGCGACGAAGTCGCAAACTCGCCTAAATCCTGATTTAGGCGAAAAGGTAGTAGGCGAAAACAAGGAGAGCTTTGCTCTTCGCAGTTTGAGCCACTACCTAACTTTCCACAATACTATTATAACAAAGAAACAACTATCAAAAGTCTCAAATTTATCTCAAATTTTTTGCACTTTTAGCGACGAAGTCGCAAACTCGCCTAAATCCTGATTTAGGCGAAAAGGTAGCAGGCGAAAACAAGGAGAGCTTTGCTCTTCACAGTTTGAGCCACTACCTTATTTAGCGCCTACGCCTGTTTGAAATAAGTAAAATTCTTAGAAGCATTAGAAGGGAAGTGAGGGCGGCGGCAATATAGGTGAATGCTGCTGCATTTAATATTTTTTTAATTGGCTTAACTTCTACTTCGTCGATGCAGTAGTTTTCTAAAAGTAAAAGGCGAGCTCTTTTTGAGGCATTAAATTCAACAGGCAAAGTTACAAGCTGAAAAAGCACAACTCCACCAAAAAATAAGATTGCAAGCTGCATAAATATAATACCGATATACGAATCGGGAATAAATGCACCAAGAGCTATACCTGTAAAAAATAACGGAATAGAAATTCGGCTTGTAAAATTAACAACTGGAACAAGTGCTTTTCGAAGCATTAATGGGGCATAGCTTTCGGCGTGTTGCACGGCGTGCCCTGCTTCATGAGCAGCTATTGCAAGAGCTGATAACGACGTAGATTCGTACACAAGCTCTGAAAGGCGAACTGTTCTTGAGCGTGGGTCGTAATGGTCTTTAAGGTTAGCAATGTCAAGATTATCATGCCTTTCATGCCTTCTTTGTGGTGGAGCCCAAAAGGCATCAGGGTTTTTTGGTGCTAGTTTTTCCACAGCAACATCATGTATACCTCTAGATGCTAAAATTTTTCTTGCCGCTTCAGCACCTGTTATATCTCTTCTCGAATAAACCGCAACATATCTTATATAATTTGACTTAATCATTTGGTTTGCAATCATTGCCACAATTATGGCAGGTATTAAAACTACAAAAGTTAAATCGAAATATAAAAACGGTATAAATGGCATAAAAATCAATCCTTTCTATTCTATAGTTAAGTAAAAGTATCGCCCAATTTGATGGAAGTTCCATTAAGAAAATCAGAAGTTTTCATGCGTTTTTTGCCCTGTGGCTGTAGCTCTTTGATGATAATAGCAGAATTAACAGTTTTTACATAAATTCCATGGCTGTTTATCTCAACAATTTCGCCAAATTTGCCATCATAACTTTGTTCAATCATAGAAGCTTCAAAAATTTTCAAAACATTACCATTCAAGCTAGTATAAGCCGAAGGCCAAGGCTGTAGGCCTTTAATTAAATTTAATATTTCTTCAGTTGTTTTACTAAAATCTATTTTGCCCATCTCTTTTGTAAGCATAGGTGCGTAGGAAGATGCGGAATCGTCTTGCTTTTCTCTTATAATAGAGCCGTTTTCTATACTTTTAAGAGCCGTTATAACTGATTTTGACCCTAAGCCAGAAAGTTTTGTGTAAAGTGTTTCACTGGTGTCACTTTCCTCGATTTTGATTTCTTCTTTTAATAGAATATCGCCTGTGTCAAGCCCTAAATCCATCTGCATAATGGTGATACCTGTTGTTTTATCACCATTTAAAATGGCGTAATTAATAGGAGCAGGGCCACGATATTTAGGCAAAAGCGAAGCATGAATATTAATGCAGCCAAGCCTTGGCATATCAAGAATTTCTTGTGATAAAAGCTGCCCATAAGCCACAACCACAAAAATATCTGCTTCTATTTCTTTTAAAATTTTAACAAACTCTGCATTTTTAATTTTTTCTGGTTGTAAAACAGGTATCGAAAGTTCTAGTGCGAGTTCTTTAACAGGTGGTGCTTGCATCTGTTTTCCACGCCCTTTTTTCCTATCAGGCTGGGTTATAACTGCAACAACTTCGTGATGTTTACTAAGTGCTAAAAGAGTAGGTACCGAAAATTCAGGCGTACCCATAAATACAATTTTCATAGTTTTACCGCCTTTTATTCGTCTTTTTCGATAAGCTTATCGGTGTATAAAATTCCGTCTAAATGGTCTAGTTCGTGCATGAAAATAACGGCGTAAGTGCCTTCTAGTTCATAATACTGTAAATCGCCGTTTCTGTCAAGTGCCTCCATCTCTACGTAATCAGGGCGCAAAACCTCGCCATGAAAATTAGGCACGCTAAGGCAAGCTTCTTCAAAAGCTTGCTCGCCCGAAGCTTCTAAAACAACGGGATTTATAAGCTCGATAATTTCATCATCTTCGCCTGTGATAAGTGCAACGCGCTTTAAAGAGCCAATTTGAACCGCAGAAATGCCAATGCCATCTCTATCAATCATGGTATCTCTTAAATCGTCTAATAAATCGAGTATTTTTTGGTCTATAACCTTAACTTCTTTCGATCTTTTTCTTAAAATTTCGTCGCCTTTAAGGCGTATTGTTCTAACAGCCATTTTAAAAATCCTTTCTATACACTATTTAGCGGGTTTAGCGTTAAGTTGATATTTATATCAGAAACATCGTCCAAGCTTTTAAGCTTTTCGACGCAGTATAAAACGTAATTTTTAAGTCTTGTTTCGTCGTTAGATTTAACAATTATCTTCCACCTATATCTTCGCCTAATTTTAGAAATAATTGCGGGAGATGGGCCTAAAATTTCAAAATCGTTATTTTTGTTAAAATGGTCAAAAATTTCTTTAAGCCTAAATAAAGATTGAATTGTTTTTTTCTCATTTTCACAAGTAAACAAAACCGAAAAAATATGGCTATATGGTGGATAATTCATTTGCCTTCTAAGAGCAATTTCATGCTCGAAAAAGTTATCATAATCATTATCTTTCGAATATAAAACGGCGTAATGCTCAGGGTTGTATGTTTGTATAAAAACTTTGCCCTTGTAATCAGCTCGCCCCGCTCGGCCAGAAACTTGTGTAAGTAGCTGAAAAGTTTGCTCACCTGATTTATAGTCGGACGAATTTAGTGAAATATCTGCCGCAACAACGCCAACTAGCGTAACATCAGGAAAATCAAGCCCTTTTGCAATCATTTGTGTGCCGATTAAAATTTGTGCTTCTTTTCGCCTAAATTTTTCTAAAATATTTTCATGGGCGTGTTTTTTTTGCGTTGTGTCCATATCCATTCGCAAAACTTCTACGTTCGGGAAAAGTGCCCTAACTTCATCTTCTATTTTCTGTGTTCCAACGCCAAAATATTTGATATATTTAGAACCGCATTGCGGGCAGTTTTCGGGGTTTTTAAGCCGTTTGTTGCAGTAATGACAAATGAGTTTATCGTTATAAATATGATAAGTGTAGTTAATATTACAATCTTCACATTCCATCACGCATCCGCATTTTCTGCACGATACAAAAGTTGAGTAACCACGCCTATTTAAAAACAATATAGTTTGTTTATCATTTTCTATGTTCTCTTTAATTGCCGAAAATAATTCTTCAGAAAAAATGGATTTATTGCCGTTTAGCAGCTCTTTACGCATGTCCACAATTTTAACATCAGGAAAACTGCCATTTACACGTTTTTCAAGTGTAATCAAATTATACTCATTATTTTGTGTTTTAAAATAACTTTCCATGCTAGGCGTTGCCGAACCCATAACAAGCGTTGCACCTGTTAGTTCCGAAAGTTTAACCGCAATTTCTCGTGCATCAAACTTTGGTGTTGTGTCGGACTTATAGCTTGTTTCGTGCTCTTCATCGATAATAATTATCCCAAGGTTTGAAAATGGTGCAAAAATAGCACTTCTCGGGCCAATCATAACAGAAACTTTGCCTTCTTTGGCATTTTTCCATTGGTCGAACCGTTCGGCATACGAAAGACGAGAGTGGGTGAGTGTAACTTTTTCTGGAAACCTCGTCGTGAAGCGGTTTACCGTTTGCGGCGTTAGCGATATTTCAGGAACCAAAACAATTGCCGATTTGCCCCTATTAAGCGTTTCCTCTATAAGCCTTAAATAAACCTCGGTTTTGCCAGAACCTGTAACGCCTTTTATGAGAATGGGGCGTAAATCTCCAGAGTTCATAAATTCTATGGTTTTAGAAACCGCAAAATCTTGTTCTTCGTTAAGCGTAGGAACTTTACTGATTTCAAGTGGTGAATTATTGACTGTATTTCGTCTAACTTCAATTGAATTTATTTCTACAATGCCTTTTTTCTCTAAAGTTTTTATGGGTGAATCGGTAATTTCTAAGCTTTTCTTTAGTTCGTTAAGAACAGTGTCGCCATTCTCTTCCAAAAAACTAACAACATCTAGTTGTTTGCCTTTTAAATCACCAACAGGCATGTTGAAATTAAGCGAAACAATAGTCTGCATTTTTATATAATCTTTATTTTCTGTTAATTCTTCTTTGCACAAAGCTCCCATTTTAGCCATGTTGGTAAGGCTTGTTGATATATTTTCGCCAAAAACTTCTATGAGTTCTCGTAGCGTTGCGGATCTTTCTAAATCTTCTATGTAAGAATATATTTCTTTTTGAGTTTTTGTTAAAGCTCCCGAAAACTCTAAAACAGAGTAAACATACTCGGTTTTTAAAGAAACTCCTGACGGAGTTATGGTTTTTAAGCAAGAAGTAAGTGTTGTGTAGTATTTTTCTTGCATCCATTCGGCTAGGCGTAATGTTTTTTCGTCAAACATTGGAAAATCATCTAAAAAAGATGATATTTCTTTAATTTTTTCTTCTTCATAATCGATTTCATCTAATAAGTTAATAATAAATCCTTCGGTTTTTTTATTTGAACGACCAAAAGGCACAAGAACCCTCATGCCTATTTTTGCCTTATTTATATCGTTTTCAGAAATTTTGTAAGTAAAGGCACGGTCTACCTCTTTTGCCTTTACTGAAATTATAACTTCGCAAAACCGTGTCATTTCTACAGGTCTACAATTTTAAGCTTACCTTCAGACATTTCTTTAACAGATGTTGAAATGGCCTTATCTGCTCTTTCATCAACCATAGGTTTGTCGCCAGCAGTTATCTGTCTTGCCCTTTTAGCAACAGCAATAACTATAGAGTACCTGCTTGTAATATCTTTTTCACTTGCTTCACTTAAATCATTCATAAGCTCTGAGTAGGATGGACGCAACATCAAATTCATCTCCTTTAAAATTCTCTATACTTGATTCATTTCTATGAGGTTTTAAATACTCCGCAGAAGCTATAGTTTCTATTTTTTTTGCGGCGTTTATAACCTCGTCGTTTATAACAAGATAGTCATACTCGGGTATGTATTTTATTTCTTTTTTTGCCCTTATTAAGCGTTGCTCTATCGTAAGTTTGTTTTCGGTGTTTCTGTTTACAAGCCTGTGGCATAACTGTATCATTGTTGGAGGCATTAAAAAAATTAAAACTGCATCGTTAAATTTTTCTTTAACTTGTAAGGCACCTTCAACATCTATCTCTAAAATAACAACTTTGCCTTTTTCAATTTCTTCTTCAACATAAGCTTTAGATGTGCCGTATAAATTGCCAACAAAAACCGCATGTTCTAAAAGCTCGCCAGCTTCTCTTTTAGCAACAAACTCTTCTTCTGTGCAAAAAAAGTAGTCTTTTCCGTGAACTTCACCCAAACGCATTGCCCTCGTCGTCATAGAAACGGACAAAGAATAATCCGAATTTTTGCAAAGCTCTTTAACAACAGTACCCTTGCCAGAACCCGAAGGCCCTGAGATAATAACAAGCATCCCTCTTTTGTCCATTTTAGCCAATCGTTCCTCTCTATATCCTTATGATTATACATGAATTAGAGGGGAAAGTCAAGGAAGAATCGGAAGATAAATGTATTTTTCTTCTTTAAAAATTTTTCCAAAAGAGAATTCAACTTTTTTATTAAACATAGGCCCATCATGCACAAAAGTGTGATATTCTCCATTTTCTCCACAAATATCAACGCCTTGGCTTTCGATTAATTCAACTGTTTCTATAGTGAGATTATTGCCAATAAAATCTTCGCTCATTCTGCTTGTATCAAGAGCAGTAATTGTTGCTAAAAATCCTGTTTCAATAAATTCGTAAACAAGTTTTTTGCGTTCTTCGCCCCAAAGCGGGAAAAAAGCTGAAAGTCCAGTGTTTTCACAACGAGCGGTACACCATTCTCTATGCCCTTCTATATCAATATCGCCAAAAATGCACATTTCTGCACCTAATTCTTTTGCTTTAATTAGCGTCTTTTCAAAGTTTTGTGCATATTCTTCTCCACTTGTTTTTATCAGCCAAATTGGTATATCTAAAGATTTTGAAACGCTATTTAAAACATCTTCGGGTATGCCATGAAAATAAGAGCGATTTCTAGTTGTGTTGTATGTAATAATTAGTGCTATCGGCTCGTGACCTTGTTTTATTGCACGATAAATTGCTAAAACGCTATCTTTTCCGCCACTATAAGATGCCACAAATTTTTTGCTCATTATGATTCTCCATTCAGTATGTTGACGATTTTTGGTACATCTAAATATTTTCTAAAATGTTGCGATATTTTGCTAAATTCAACTTCAAGCTCTTGTGTCGTATTTTCTATTTTAGGTAAAGATGAAAAATCGGCAAGGTTATCTTCATCCTCAAGCCTTATATCAGTGTGAGGAACAACGCCTAAAACAGGCACTTTGCAAAGCTTTTCGATAATATCAACACCATCTTCAAAGCTTTTAACATCACCTATAAATTTGTTTACAACAATTCCTTTAACAAGATTTTGCTGATTTTTGGTAAAAAGCATCATAGTGCCGTAGAGAGAAGCAAACACACCGCCCCTTGTTATATCAGAAACTAAAATAACGGGTGAATTTAAACTTTCGGCGAGTTTCATATTAACAATATCACCTTTTAGCAAGTTCATTTCAACAGGGCTGCCAGCGCCCTCAATTACTATTATATCATGTTTCTTGCTAAGCTCTTCAAAAGTTTTTAAAACATATGTAAAAGATTTTTCTTTAAGTTTGGCATAGTCGCCAATATTTACTGGCTTCCCGCAAAGTATAATCTCAGATTTTGGCATTATAAGAACGGGATTCATTAATGCAGATGGCTCTGTGCCACAAGCGTACGCCATAAGTGCTTGGGATTTGGCCATTTTATCACCATTTTCAAGCATATGAAAGTTAGTAGAAAGATTTTGTGCTTTAAATGGTGCAACATTAAAGCCCTCTTCTTTAAAAATTCTGCAAAGAGCGGTTGATAATATAGATTTGCCAACGCCTGACGATGTTCCCTGAATCATAATTATTTTTGCCACACAATCACCTCATTGTTAAGTACCATTGCCATTATGTAAAAGAGTGCCGAGTTACGGCACTCTAAGGATTTTAATAACTAGTGCATAGAAGGATGGCTTCCGTTAGCCATTGCTCTTTCTTGAGCTTCGATCATTTTTTTAACCATTTGACCGCCTACAGAACCGTTTTGAGCTGAAGTTAAGTTACCATTGTAGCCTTTTGTTAAAGGTACACCGATTTCGTTTGCAACTTCATATTTAAAAGCGTCTAACGCTGCTTTTGCCTCTGGTACTGATGTTTTGCTTGAATAACTATTAGTCATTGTAAAATTACCTCCAAAAATAAATAAATATAAAATTATGTTACAAAAATATTATATCCATGGATTTTTTGTTTATTAGAGGGAATTTTTTGAAATTATTTTTTTAATATTTCGATTAAAGCTTTATTTTTATGTAAAATCCTGAAAATTGGGTATCCAGCGAGGGTAACAACAACAAACTGACCTAGAGAAACCCACATTGTAGAAATGAAGAATGGCAATTCTAAAACCCAAAAAAGCATAAATCCAACTATTGGACCACTAAAAATTGTTGGCCATAATGTTGCTATAAATAGCTTTCTTGGCATTGCCATTTGCAATTTTCTTGTTTTTGATATGCAGATAACTGCAAGGAGTGTTGCGAACGTGCCAAAAATTGGGTCTAATAGGCCAAGCGGAGATGTTAGGTTTGCTAAAAAGCAGCCAATCACAACGCCTATGCCATAAATTGGATTGATGAACGCAAGCAAATTTAAAATTTCTGAAATTCTAAACTGCACATCTCCAAAAGAAAGTGCAGAGTTTGCAAGCGTAAGCACAAAGTAAATGGCGGCCGTTGCTCCAATTTTGGTAATGTTTCTGGTGGTTAATTGTTCTTTAAGTTTTTTCATATTAAATTCTCCCTGTTTTATTATTTTTGTATAGTAAAATTACTTTGAAACAGTTGTCATCCGAGTGCAGCGAAACGCCCTTGTGCTTTCGCTTTGCGAAAGTGGCTTTGCGTATCGGAAAGAAGTCCGACGCGAACGATGTGAGCGGTTTTGCGAAGAAAAACTACTGAGTCAGTTTTCCAAAGGAAAACCACTGGAGTGGCTTCGCGTTTTGCCTAGTGCTTTCGCTTTGCGAAAGTGGCTACGCCAGTTTTCCGCAGGAAAACCACAGGGATGGATGATACTGATTGAAAAGCATTTTACGCTAGAGGTGGTTTAGCAGGTACACCTCTTCAAATATAATATCATGTTTTATTAATTTGTCAAGTTTAATAGTTCATATGAATAGTATACAATACCAAGGCAACAGCTAATAACCATTCATGAACCATTTTTTCAAAACATAATTTATTGACGTTGCCCAAAAGGACAACGGAATGCAAAGTGAATGTGGTTATTAAGCATTGCCAAAATTTTCGAAGAGGTGTTGAAATGCCGCCTAAAAATTTTAACCGTCATCCAAATATTTTTAGAAATATTAATAATAGGCAACAGTATATGCCTAGAAATAACCAGCAACAGCACATGCAAAATATGCCCAGAAACAGCCATGGCCAGCAACAAAATATGCCTAGAAGTAACAATCAGCGTCAAGCACCACAATCTGGCAGAAGAACTATGCCAAATTTAAACAATTTGCCAACTTTCGAGCCATTAAAGGGAGAAACTCCACTTACTAATTGGACGCCAAAAGAACTTGAGCAAAATAATCAGCCAAGTAATAATTGGCCAAGTTTACCAAAATCTAATGGAATTGCATCTTACGAGCAAATAGATGAAAAAACAATGGAAGAAATAAGAAAAGTGATGGGTGGAAATGCTGAAACAAACACTGAAATAAATACAGTAGAAAATAACGTTACATCTGAAGATTTTTCTAAATTTATACAAAACGAAAGAAATGCATCGCTTTATTATAAGCATTTAGCGAGTGTTTCAAAAACCGCCGAACATAAAAAAATTCTTGAAAGTATAAGCCAAGAAAGCACTGCTCGTTCAGAAGAATTAAGCCAAATTTATCAAAACATGTATGGAAATTCTTATGAAATTAAAGACGTTAGGATAAACGACACAGTTGGCTTTGAAGATGGCTTAAGTTTAGCTATAGATACAGAAAGCAAAATAATTAAAGAACTTTTAGAACATTACAATACAGCAAACGAAGTACAAAGCAAAAAGATAATATTAATGATTAATAAAAAATTTTGCGATATAATTTCTTTAAAAATGTTGTATATCAAAAGCTTACAATAAAAACGGTTCGTAATAATTATTTTTTTGAGTGATGTTTATGCTTCCCATAGATAAGTTTGCGATTTGTTTATTAAAATCGTCAACATTGCCAAAAGGCAAGGCAATATCTAGAGAAACAATTTCGCCAAAATTAGAATTTTTTATAATATAAGAGTTTTGGCTTATGACTCTCATTAATTTATCGTAAAAAGTGTAGGGTAGTGAGGCTTCTAAAACGCTATAGTATCGCATTTCTACAAGCTGAGCATGAGAAAATGCGGCAGCAGCTGATTCGCGATAAGCTCTTGTTAAGCCACCAGCTCCAAGCATTACACCGCCAAAATAACGGGTGATATTTACGCCAACATTTGTAAGCTCTAAGCTTTTTATAACTTCCAAGGCGGGCTTTCCGGCTGTTCCGGATGGCTCGCCATCATCTGATTGTCTTAATATTTTTTGTGTTAGCCCTGTTGTGTAGGCAAAAACATTGTGGTTAGCGTCATTATATTCCCTTTTTAGGCGTGTTAAAGTAGCAACTAACTCGTTCTCTGTATCCGCCTTAAACGCTGTTGCAATAAATCGTGATTTTTTTATTATAATTTCGGTTGTGAACTCTTCGTATAGTGTGGTATATTTTTCTATCATAATATAAACTCCGCCATAACTATATTTGCCAAATCCATACCTTTTTCTGTTAAAAAAATTATGTTTTTGTGCATTTTTAAAAGCCCAAGAGCAATGTTTTTTTCGATAACATCTTTATAAATATCAAAATATTTACTTATATCAACTCCCGATGTTTTTCTAAGCCCCAAAAATATGCTTTCCTCCATGATGTCTTTTTCAGAGAGGGTTATAATGTTTTCTTTAGAATCCGTGGGGTTATTTATATATTTTTTTAAGTTGCTAGTATTAGAAAATCTAGTATTATCAAGCATTGAATGAGCATTGAGTCCAAAGCCATAATAATCATTCATTTCCCAGTACAAAAGGTTATGCTTAGATTCAAGCCCAAGCTTAGAAAAATTTGATATTTCGTATTGTTTATACCCATTTTCTTCAAGAAGCTTCTTTGCAAGGTGGTACATTTTTCTGTCGAGGGCTTCGTCTATACTATCGTAGAGATCGAAAAAATGAGTGCCTTCCTCAATTATAAGGCTATATAAGGAAACATGTTCAGGGTTTAGACTAATAACTTGCTCCAAGGTTTCTTGCCACATTTCCAAAGTTTGGTTAGGAAGTGCGAACATTAGGTCGATACTTATATTATTAAATCCAACGCTTCTAGCATCTTGAAAATTCCTTAAAAAATCCTCAAGCGAGTGGCTACGTCCAAGCGTTTTTAAAAGCAAATTCTGCCATGCTTGAAGCCCAATACTAAGCCTATTTATGCCCATTTTCTTAAGATTTTTAAGCATTTCTAAAGATAGTGTTTTGGGATTTGCTTCGATTGTAATTTCTACGCTTTCGCTTAAATTAAATTTTGATAATTCTAGCATGACCTCTTCGATGTAAGACGATGGCAAAATAGTTGGTGTTCCCCCACCTATAAAAATTGAGGCTATTTGACTGTTACTCTTTTGCCTAGCTGCCCTTATTTCTTCAATGAGAGCATTTTTGTACGCTTCAAAATACCCTTCATGCGAAGCAAAAGAAATAAAATCGCAGTACAAGCATTTTTTAACACAAAATGGGATATGAACGTAAATGCCAATTTTTTTCATATTATTTTTTCCCTTCAAATTTGCAAATATTATTGTAATTGCACCAAGAGCAATCTTCTTCCTCAAACGGGTTTGCTGAAATATCACCCGATATAATTCGCTCGCCTGCTTCTTTAACTTTCGATGCTGCAAGCTCGAGTTTTTCTAAAAATTCTTCATACCCAACGCGAAATCCCTTAGAAGGCAAGGCTTTGCCATCACCATCTAAAGCCGAAATAACATTCTCATCAGAAAGCACAAGTCCAGACATTTTAAATTTTTCTAAAATCATGCCCTCTATATCTTTTTTCGCATTTTTATAATCAATGTTAATTATTGGGTCGTTTATTTTAAAATACAAAACACCGCCCGGCATAATTTTGTAGTCTGCCTTGATTATATCTTTTCCGTTTTCAAGTATGCTTTTCATGTAAACCAAAAGTTGCAATTGCATACCATTTTCAACATCTTTTAGCTTAAATTCTTTGTTGCCCGATTTATAATCTATAATTTTTATATACGATTTTTCGCCATATTCAAACGTATCTATTCTATCAATTCGACCAGTTAGTGAAAACTTGTGATTTTCATTTATTTCTAGCGAGATTCCTTTTATTTGTGATTTTGCACCACCGAAGTCAACTTCATCGCCATACGGCTTAAAATTGCCACTTTTTATGTGCTCTGAAAGTGCCCATATAGAACGTTTAGCGATTTTTAATGCTCTTGCAAAAGTGTAAGCATTTTTTTCATCGCTAAAAAACAAGTCGGTCTTAAGTTCTTTTTGAACTATAGCAAAAGCTTCTTCAGCATAAAAATTTATTTGTTCTTTAGAAATATTTTTCCATTCGATATTATCTTTTTGCAATAGGTGTGAAAATTCTTCTAAAACATCATGAAATAAATTACCTAAGTCAAGCTTTTTTATGCGATATTCTTCACGTTCTATTGCTTCTAAATTGTGCCTTACAAAATAAGCAAATGGGCAACGCAGGTACTTTTCAATTCGAGATACAGATGTTTTAATATCGGCCTTATAAACGGTTTCAATTGCATTTTGTGAAAGTATTTCTTTTTTCTTTGAACTTATATATTTTTCGATTTTTGGGGCGTACTCTTGCGATTCTAAGAACCATCTTGTAAGTTCATCATGTTCATTTTTGGTAATTTTTTCAATGGATCTTTCAAGCATAGCATTGGGTGAAGATATTTCTATGATTTTTCTATCTTCTTCGGTAATTTTAGAATCTATAAACAGTTTATTTATTCTTTGTATAGTAGAAGAAACAAACAGCGATTTGCCATTTGTATCACTTAAAGAACAGCTTAAAACAAGTAGTTTTTCGGGCTTTGTAAGTGCTTGGTAAAGTGTAAAGTTATCAAACAACATTCGGGTTTTAGAATCAGGTGCGATTTCTAGGCTTGTGTCTTTGATGTATGCTCGCTCATCGTCAGTAAAAATGCCTTTCTCTGATGCAATTTGTGGAAACAAGCCCTCGTTTGCACCCAAAATAAACATGGCTTTAATACTAGAAAGCCTTGTTCTAACTAGGTCGCCCACGATTATTCTGTCTTGCGAGGTTGGTATCGAGCCCATGTTAAGCGAGAAAAAGCCAGCATCTAAAATTTCGGCAAACTCTTTGATAGGCATGGATACATTGCCCATTATTTCCACCAATTTTTCAAATAACGACTTAACTATGTCCCAAATTTGAAGGTGTTGTCCGCCTAAAATATTCAATTTTTCGCCCACATTTATTTTGGCTAGAAAATTATATACTTTTATGGAAAAGTCTTTTACAGATAATTTTTTTGTAAGCTTTATGCCATCATTAAAGCCTTGCAACATATCCATAATTTTATTTTTTATTTCGTGAATATTATTAAAGTCAAAAATGCTTTTATCTTGCTTAAAGCCATAATACCACTCGCTTTGCTCCCATTTATAGCCCCTTATTCCATAAGAAATTATATAGTTTTCAAATACGTCTATTTCTTCTGATGGTATTTGAGTCATACCTGTTCGCAAAAATCTTAATATGCTATCGGTCGACCAATTTCCAACATATATCCCAAGCAGTGAACGAATAAGTTCAACCAAAGGGCTACCCAAAACATCATTATTTTTATCAATAAAAAATGAAAAATCATACAGCTTAAAAATGGGGTGGATTAAATTTTCATACAAAGAAATATCGGATGTTATAATTGCAATATCATTATATTCCCAGCTGTTTTCGCGAACTAAATATGTGATATAGTCAGCCAAAAAAACAACCTCTTCATATCTATTTTTTGCAGCATATGTTTTTACTCGCTTATTTTTTTCATCATATTGCTTGGAAGAATAATTAAAATATTGTGTTTCTAAAAACTTAAGCTCTGGGCTGTTTTCGTATCTATAAAGAGTTTTTAAATTTTTTGCAGGCTCTACTTTAACACCTAAGTCTTGGGCTATTTTAATAATTTTTTCTTTGGTTTCTTTGGTAGTGTTTGAAAAAATATCGTTCTCGCCTATCGCAAGTGCAATATTAACTCGCTTAACCTTTGCAAGTAGTGCCTTTATAACATTTAGTTCTTGCGGAGTGAAAGCCGAAAACTCATCTATCCAAACCTCGGTGTTTTCTAAAAAGTTGGATTCAAAAATTTTTTCAGCTAAAATATCTAAGGTTTCGTCAGTAGAAATATAGTTTTCGCCTAAATATTCTAAAAACTTATTGTAAATAAGCCCTAAATCTTTTATTTTTAAGGCTAATCTTTCATTATTTTGTGTATTTTCTAAAAGCTCGGTTATAGAAATGTTATATTCGTAAAATTCGGTTATGGTTTCTGCAATTTTTTCTATAAAACCTTTTGTGATGTTTGGATTTTCATAATACACAAATTCGTTCTTTAATTCATTTATTATTTTCCTAAGAAGAATAAATTTGCCTGTGTCTTCTAAAATTTTACCAGCCTTAAGCCCTGTTTCAGAAAAAACATAATATGCAAGGCGTTTAAAACTTAAAACATGAATATCCATGATTGCAAAAAGCCCCGACTTCTCTAAAATATTTTTTTCGGACTGAATAGAAAACTGTTCAGGAACTATATAAATAAGCGAAGAATCAGCATTTTTATTATTTTCAACAATTTCATTTAAGCAAACGGTTGTTTTGCCGCTACCGCTTCTTCCTAGTATAAATCTAAGACTCATAAAATCACCCTCGTATTACAATTATAACATAAATAGTCCTAGTTGTTAATATGATGTATAAAGCTAATTTTAAAAATTCAAGGAGGATTATCATGAAAGGCTCTAAAATCATGGTTTTAAAGATGAGCGAAATAATTAAAGCACTTATATTTGCGGGTATAGGAATTATTATAATTATTTTGCTTGTTGTTTTGTTTTCGTCAAGGTCGGGAAGCGACGAGCACGAACACGAGCAAGAGCTAGAACAAACGCAAAGTCATTTCACACCGGGTACATATTATTCAGTTATACCGCTTAGAGATGTTGGCGATATTTCGGTTTCGATTATTGTTTCAGAAGATGAGATACTAGATATAATTTTGAATGATTTTTCTGAAACACACCAAGCATTTTACCCACTTATAACGGAGGCGATGGAAGTTTTACGTGACGGGATTTTGGAAAACCAAAGCACAGATAATATAGAAATTTCGGAAGAAAAAGTGTTTACAAAGCAAGTTTTATTAAATGCAGTTAATGATGCGATTGCAAGTGCAGTGCGTGAATAGTGAGAGTATAAGAGTATAGAGTATATAAAACGTCTTTTTGAAAAATCAAAGAGACGTTTTGTTTTACATAAAACTCTGGATGGTTTCGTTGTTCTTGTGGTTTGCTCAAATGAAAGCACGGGACTTCTTGCAATAGAGTTGTTCCGAAATTAGAAAATATAAGCTAAGAACGTCATTGCGAACCCCTGTAAGGGGTGAAGCAATCCATGCTTTTTTCCATATTTCGGTGATTGCATGGATTGATTCGTCGTACTTCGTACTCCTCGCAATGACTTTTTACTCCTGTTTCGCTACATGTCTATTGACGAGCTGCAAGCGAGTATTTCTTATTGCCATGCCGTCATGCCGTTTAAGACACGGCATCCCATCTGTAAAGCAAGATAGATTTGAGGTTTGAGGATGATATTTGAATTCGAATATCGTCCTTTTTTTTAATTTCAAGTGGATTTTATTTTTTTCGCTTGACATAGTGTGTAAGAGGGTGTAAGATATAGGAGTTATCTAAATATAATATATAATTTTTGAGGTGAAATGTTTTGGGTAAGCATACTTTTTTTGTGCTTCTAGCTTTAACTTTTGTGTGGATTGTATTAATGGAGGCACTAACGTGGCAAAACTTAGCAATAGGGATGCTTGCGAGCATGGCTTGCATGCACTTTGGAAGCAAGTTTTTGCCGTATAGCGAAATTTCTAACATAAACTTTTTTAAACTAGCAACGTACCCTTTTTATTTGATAGGGCAGATTTATGTTTCGGGCTTTTATGTAATAAAAGTTATATTAACTGGTGCAGAAATTGATATTGTTACATTAAAAACAGAAATTTCTTGCGAATCTCTTAGAATAATGCTTGCACATTCGATAACAATAACGCCGGGTAGTATACTTTTAGATTTTAAGGACGAATTTTTAACTATACTATGGATTAGAGATAAGAATAAATCAGGTGACGAAAAAACAGCAGATGAATTTTTAAAGCAAAAACTTGAAAGACGACTATTAAAAGCAGAGAAAGCGGATTAAGAAGGGGATTTTGATGGAACTTGTATTATGGGCTATGATTATATTTTTAGCATGTTACATTGTCAGAGTTGTTAAAGGTCCAACAATATGGGACAGACTTTTGGGCATGAACTTGATTTCTGCCAAAATTATTATGATTATTATTATATTTGCATCAATGAATAATACGGGATACTTGCTTGATTTTGCAATAATTTATTCGTTATTTGGCTTTATTGGTACAATTTTTATTGCATTATTTTTGTCGAAACAAAAGCTTGGCAGAAGGAGAGGAAAAAAGTAAATGTTTGTACTGCAAATCATTGGGAATATACTTATTGGAGTAAGCGTTGCCTTTATGGCATTGGGTGTTTTTGGTATTTTTAAGTTTGATGATTTTTATAAGCGTGTTTTGATTGTTTCTAAAATTGATACAGTTGGGATGCTAACGCTTATAATTGGATTAATGCTTAGACATGGATTTAGCTTCTTTTCGGGCAAGCTTTTGCTTATTTGGATTATAATGATTGTTTTAAGCCCATTAGTTGCACATATTGTTTTAAAGGCTTCGTTTCAAGCTGGGTATAGGCTTGATGGAGAAATTATTGAACCCAAAGAATTAGAAGATTTAAACGAAAACGAAGAGAATATTGAGGAGTAGATACAAGTCATGGAAATAACACAAATATTACTTGCAATTTGGCTTTTTGTTGCTTTGTTCATAGTTTTTGAATCAAGAGTTTATAGAATTATTATTTATTTCGGAATTTTTTCGCTCATAAGCTCAGTTATTTACTTGTTTATGGGTGCACCCGATGTTGCAAAGGGCGAGGCCGCTGTAAGTGCATTTGCAACAATATTTTTTATCATTTGTGCAGAGAAATACTATGTTAATAAGGCTGATGTTTTAACAGAAAAAAAACCGAAATTTAATAAAGGGCGTTGGATTACAAAAATTGTTTTACCGCTTTTGTTTGTAGGCGGTTTGTTTATGCTTTTTATGCAATTTATACCAGAAATAGGCGAGATAAATACTCAGCTTAAAGACCAATATTTAGCTAGATTTATGACTGATGTTGGTGGAGAAAATGCAGTTACAGCGATATATCTAGGATATAGAGTTTATGATACACTTTTTGAGGCTTTAATATTAGTTATAGTTGTTGTTGCGGTTGCCCATGTTTCGTGGTATGAAAAAGGCGATTCAGTTACAGACGGGTACCACAGCGAAATTGAGAATTACAATACTGCAATTTTTACTATGAGAATTATTTGGCCTATAATACTTTTGTTTGGGGTATACCTTATTATGAATGGACATATTTCGGCTGGTGGAGGCTTCCAAGGCGGTCTTGCAATTGCGTGTTTCTTTATTTGCCGTTACATGATTTATGGTATATATGATATACCTATAAAAAAAGTTATTAGGCTTGAAGAGCTAGTTTTTTTAAACATAATAATAATGGCAATTTTGGCAATATTCTTAGGAGCAGAAAACTTTATTGTAGAGCGTTTTCCAGTTGACCGAGGCGTGTATCAAACCATATACTTATTGATTATGAATATTTTGATAGGGCTTAAAGTTGCTTGTGGTTTCTTTATATTGTTTTATAGGTATATTGCAATAGAAAGGCTAGATATAGTGCAGAAAAGAAACTCGAAAAGGGAGAAATAATAATGGATTTTTTAAGAGATTTTTTTACTTTAAATATGTTTGCAATAATATTGTTTTTTATAAGCTTTTTTGGCATTATCACAAGTAGAAATATTGTTAAATCTATAATATTTATAATGTTATTGCAAACGGCAGTTATTGTGTTTTGGCTTTCTATTGGTACAGATTCTGGAACTAGACCTCCTATTATTTACAATACAGAATATTTGGAAAATATTTCAGAAATTGTTGACCCTGTTCCGCAAGCATTAATGCTAACGGCAATAATTATAGGGATTTCTGTTTCGTCAGTTCTTTTAACAATGTTAAACTCATTATTTAAAAAGCATCATACGGCGGATTGGGAAACTATGACGCAAATGGTTCATGAGGAGGCAATAAAACGATGTTAACCTTTCTCGTAATAATACCAATTTTAATAGCAGTTTTTCTATTTGCTTTTCATCTAAAAAAGACTGTTAGAATTATTGCAATGCTTGCACAGGCGGCGTTTGTTGCCTTTGCATTTAATCTATTTTTAACAACTAGATACGAGCCAAGAACCACATTTGTAGGCAACTATTATGGTACGTTGGGTATAATTTTAAGGGCCGACAACTTGGCAGCAATATTTATTTTGCTTACAACGGTTATATTTCTTGTTGTAGGATTTTACAGCTTAAACGAGCGAAATAGCCGAACGTTTTGGTTTTTACTATTCGTTCTAGAGGCATCTCTTATCGGTTTATTTTTATCGCAAGATTTTTTTAATGTATTTGTGCTTGTAGAAGTTGGCACGGTTGTTGCCACAGTTCTTTTGATGTATGACAGAAAACGCAGAGATAATTTTTCAGGAATGTTATTTTTAATGGTAAACATTGTTGCCATGCAGTTTTATCTTTTAGGTCTTGGTTATATTTACAAAATAACAGGTGCTTTGGATATGAATGTTGCAGCTCAAGTTTTAAGAGAAACAGATACTCAACAATTAATCTTGCCATACGCACTTATTATGACGAGTATTGCAGTAAAATGCTCGCTCTTACCAACGCTTACATGGCTACCAAAAGTTAATTCTATGACTGGGGCGAGGTCTTCTATTGCGGCTATTATGTCGGGCCTTCAAATTAAGGGTGGAATTTACCTTTTTATACGCATGCACAGCATTTTTGATGAGTTTGTGTCTCAAACCATAGCTTCGGAATTATTTTTAATAATAGGCATTATAACGGCAATTTCGGGCATTATACTCGCACTTAGCCAAACTAATATTAAGTTGATTTTAGCATACAGCACAATTGCACAAGTTGGGCTTATAATTATTGGGCTTAATTTGGGTGATAATTATGCCTACTTTGGAAGTTTGTATCACATTGTAAACCACTCGATATTTAAAACATCGTTATTCCTCTCTTCTGGTTCGATTATTGCGATATATAAAACTCGTAATGTAAACGAAATTAGAGGGCTTATATGGAAAAATAAAGCCATTGGAATCGCAACGCTTTTGGCACTTTCAGGCATTATTGGCATGCCTTTGTTTAGCGGCTCGGTTTCTAAATATTTCATGATGCGAAATGTTTCGGGCTTGTTGCAATGGGTTATGATGTTTATAAACCTTGGCACTATTTTGATATGTGTGAAGTATGGTCGTATGCTATTTGGAAAACCTAAAACAGAGATTGCCCCTGTAAAAATTGACTTGTGTAAAAGAATTTCTGTGCTATTTTTAGGTGCTATGTGCTTTGTAATGGGCCTTTTAGGCACAACATTTAAAGCGTTTTTATTTAATCAAAGTTTCTCCATAAATACTGTAAGCTATTTGCAAAAGAGTGGAATATTCTTTGCAAGTGTTGTTGTAGGCTTAGTTATTTCAAGGTTCGTGCTTAAGAGAGAAAAATTAATTGGCTTTTTATATGAGCTAGATTTAAGCTTTAAAGTTATATGTGTAACAATTGGTGTATTTTTTGCAACAATACTTATTGTTTTAGGGGTGCTATAAACATGATAAATTATTGGAAAAGAAACAATATAACTATTCGTGCATTTGAAGAAAAAGACATTGAAGGTTTTGTTAAAAGAAATTTAAAGCCCGATGTAATGCAGCAGTGGTATTACGACTTTATTAACTTTCCAAAGTCTGAAGCAGAGCTTAAAAAATACATAGAAGAGATGGTTTTAGATACTAAGGAAGACCGCAGGCTTCTTGTTATAGAAGATGTAAATGGAGAGCATGTTGGCGAGTTTTGGGTGTGGTATGCGGATAGAAGAAATCGTGTTTTTAGGTACGGTATTGCTATTTATAAAGAGTTTAGAGGCAAAGGCTATGCAAAAGATGCACTTATAGTAGGTATGGATTATTATTTTAACGAGCTTAATTATGTAAAATGCAGTCCTACTGTTTATGGATATAATAAAAACTCGCAGGAGTTTCATGAAAAAATGGGTTTTGTGCTTGAGGGACGCCTAAGAGACGAAATTTTTACACGTGGTAGGCAGTTTGACCTATTTTATTATGGAATGACTAGAGATGAGTTTAATGAAAAATATACTCATTTTCAGATGGAGTAAAAATAGAGCTAGGATTAATTTCCTAGCTCTATTTTTTTAAAAAAATCTGGGAAAGAAACATCAACACAGTCAGCGTTTTTTATAATTATTTCGCTATCAGCTTTCATGCCAGCAACGGCAAGGCTCATTGCTATGCGATGGTCGCCATACGATTCTAAATTTGCACCTTTAAGGCTTGTGTGTGTGCCACTTATTATCATGCCATCAGGTGTTGCTTCTATATTTGCACCCATTTTTTTAAGCTCTGTAACCATTGCAAAAATTCTATTACTTTCTTTAACCATCAATTCTTCGGCATTTTCTATTATTGTTTTGCCATTTGCAAATAGGGCAATAACGGCGAATATCGGTATTTCATCAATCATAATTGGGATAATATCTCCGCCAATTTTAATACCTCTAAGTTTAGAAGATTTAACTTCTATATCAGCAACCATTTCGCCACAAACTTTTCGATTATTTAAAATATTTATATCTGCACCCATCTCACAAAGAGCATGAATTAATCCGATCCTTGTAGGATTTACTCCAATATTTTCTAAAACTATATGTGAATTTTCTAAAACTAAGGCCATTGCAATAAAATATGCAGCCGAAGAAAAATCACTAGGAACAGTAATCTTTTGTGCAATTAACTCACCTATGGGGCTGATAATTATTTTTGTGCCAATTTTTTTAATATCTGCACCAAAAGCTTCTAGCATTATTTCAGTATGATCACGAGTAGGCGAAGGTTCTATTACCATTGTTTGTCCATTTGCATAAAGGCTTGCAAAAAGGATCGCACTTTTAACTTGTGCACTTTTAACAGGAAGCTCATAGTTTATGCCATTTAAAGGTGATGGTTTTATTTTAAGTGGTGCAAACTTGCTGCTTTTTCCTTTTATATCAGCACCCATCTTTGTAAGAGGGGTTATAATTCTATCCATGGGACGTTTTTTTATAGATTCGTCGCCCGTTATTTCTACATCAAAATTTTGACCAGATAAAATGCCCGAAATTAAACGCATTGTTGTTCCGCTATTTTTAACGTCTAAATTGGATGAAGGTGGCTTAAGCCCATGTAAACCTTTACCTTCTACAATAAGTTTTTTGTTTTCAAAAAAAATATTTATTCCCATTTTTCTAAAACAATCTATGGTCGCCAAACAATCAGCCGATTCAAGGAAGTTTTCTATCTCTGTTCGCCCATTTGCAATAGAGCCTAGCATCACTGCCCTATGAGATATACTCTTATCGCTGGGAATTAAAAACTTTCCGTTAATACTTTTTTTAGGTTTAATAATAACATTCATAAAATCACCAAAAAAATTATACCATAAAAGAAGGAAAAATAAAAGTGATGTCGAATAAAAATATATAAGTAATGCGAAAGTAGCAAAAATGAAGTACATAATCCCAAGGAGGTAGCAAAATTATGAAAGTTTATTCTGCAGACAAAATTAGAAATGTTGTGGTTTTAGGGCATAGTGGTTGCGGTAAAACTGCGTTTTTAGAAGCAGCTTTACACGTATCTGGTGTAATCAGCCGCATGGGAAAAGTTGAAGATGGCTCAACGGTTAGCGATTATGAGGCAGAAGAAGTAAAAAGAAAAGTTTCGATAGGCTCTTCAATAATTCCAATTGAGTGGAAAGATGAAAAAATTAACTTTATAGACACTCCAGGCTTTTTTGATTTTTCGGGCGAAGTTAAGCAAGCATTATCAATTGCAGATTTGGCTTTAATCATTGTTTCTGCAAAATCTGGTATTGAAGTAGGAACAGAAAAAGCATGGGAATACGCCGAGGAAATGGGCATTCCAAGAATAATTTTTGTAAATAATATGGACGATGAAAATGCCAACATGGACAAAGTTGTTGAAGATATGAAGGCACTTTTTGGCAAAAGTATTGCACCTCTTCAGGTACCTTTTAAAGAAGGTGGCACGCTTGTTGGTTTTGCTAATGCTATTAAAAAAGAGGGCAGAAAATTTGTTGATGGCAGAACGCCAGAGTGTGAAATTCCGGCAGATTTAGTTGATGAAGTTGATAAAATGCACTCGCTAATAGAAGAAGCAGTTGCAGAAACTAGCGACGAATTGATGGAAAAATATTTTGAGGGTATTGCCTTTACAACAGAAGAAATCGAAACTGGTATCTACAACGGTCTTGTTGCTGGAAATGTTACACCTGTTTTCTGTGGTTCTGCAAGCCTCACAAAAGGCGTTAGAGTTTTACTTAACTCAATTTTAAAATTTGCACCTCCTGCATCTATTAGAGAAACAATTGACGTTAAAGATATGAAAACGGGCGACGTAATGAATATTAAATACGCAGATTCGGAGCCGTTAACAGCGTTTGTATTTAAAACTATTGCAGACCCTTATGTTGGAAGACTCACAATTTTCAAAGTAGTTTCAGGCGTAATGAAAAAAGATGCACAACTTTATAATCCACTTAAAGATACAACAGAAAAAGCAGGCCAATTATATGTTATGCGTGGAAAAGAGCAAATCGCTGTTGATGAAATTAGAACGGGCGATATTGGTGCTTTAGCAAAACTTACAAGTGCATCTACTGGCGATAGTTTGTGTGACAAAGCTCGCCCAGTTGTGTTTGACCCTATCGACTTCCCACCGTCTTTAATGACTATGGCAATTTATCCAAAAGCTAAAGGTGATGAAGATAAAATTTCGCAAGCTCTTGCAAAACTTTTAGAAGAAGATAAAACGCTTAAGTTTGAAGTTAATCCAGAAACTAAGCAAACGCTTATTTCAGGTGTTGGTGACTCGCATTTAGATGTTGTTGTTAATAAGCTTAAAAACAAATATAAACTTGAAGTTGAGCTTTCTGAGCCAATTTTACCTTACCGTGAAATGATTAAGACTAAAGTTAGAGTTCAAGGCAAATATAAGAAACAATCGGGTGGTTCTGGCCAGTATGGTGATGTTCATATTGAGTTTGAGCCTTCTGGTGATGCAACACGAGCTTATATTTTTGAAGAAAAAGTATTCGGGGGTTCTGTTCCAAGACAATACTTCCCAGCGGTTGAAAAGGGTCTTCAAGATTCAGTTAAAGCAGGTCCTGTTGCAGGATACCCTGTTGTTGGGCTTAAAGCAACGCTTGTTGATGGTAGCTACCATGCGGTAGACTCTTCGGAGCTTGCATTTAAAATGGCAACAATTATGGCATTTAAAGATGGCTTTATGAAAGCAAAACCAGTTATTTTAGAGCCTATTGCAAGAGTTGAGGTTAAAGTTCCAGATGATTACACTGGCGATGTTATGGGCGATATGAACAAACGCCGTGGAAGAATTTTGGGTATGGAAAAGCAAGGTACAAAACAAGTTATAAACACTGAGGTGCCTTTGGCTGAGATGGCTAAGTATTCTACAGATTTAAGGAGTATGACGCAAGGCAGAGGCTCGTATACACTTGAGTTTGACCGTTATGAAGAAGCTCCAAGAGATATAATGGAAAAGATTATTGAAAAGAGAAAGAAAGAACTTAGCTAGTAAATAAAAACACCCTACAATTATTAAAATTAAATGTAGGGTGTTTAGTAATTTGTGAGGAAAAACTAAAGATGAAAAAGAGGGGTACACTATGACAAAAAAAGATTTATTACTTACTTTGCTAAAGGAGTCTGTTGATAAATGTTACAAAAAGGATATTGATTTAATTGACTGTGGTATGGAACGAGCAAGTGTAGCGAAGATACACTGTTACATGGTGGGAGCATTAGAATACGATAAGCGTTTTGAAGCCTTTTCAAAATATAATTTGGAAAACGAATATAATAAAAATGGCAAAAATCCAAAAAAAACTGAAAACTTTACTAAAGGAGCACAGCCCGATATTATTTTACATTATAGACTAGATAAACCACATAAGGATAATCTTTTAGTAGTTGAATTTAAATCTTTTGATGGTAAAGATCATGAAAGGGATAAGTTGAAATTGAAAGACTTTACAGGTGAGGAAAGTGGTTATAATTATTTTCTTGGTGTTTTTGTTATATTACATATAGATGGTCCAGAATACATGTATTTTCAAGATGGCTACGAGAAGCCTTATGATGAGTTGAGTACGTGAGTATTATATAATCATAGCAACCATAGGTTGACAAACTTCAAAGTTAGATTGGTTTAAATTATATGGCTATTGTGTCATAATAAGAAGAGAAAGGAGGACCTGTATTGAACAACATTATTGGAGTTAAAATTCAAGAACATAGGCAAAAGAATGTTCTAACGCAAGAGGCTTTAGCTGAAAAATTAAATGTTTCAAGGCAATCGGTATCAAAATGGGAGCTAGGACAAGCTCTTCCAGATATAGATAAAATTGTGGCGATGGCAAGATTGTTTGGAGTAACGACGGATGAGCTATTGCATGCTCATTCTGATATGCCAAAACGCAATGATTTATTACGCCTTGGCTCGATATATTTAATTACTAAGAATATGCAGAAGGCCATTCAATTTTACGAAAAATTGCTGTCTATGCGTGCTTCAACTAGGCATCCTGTATTTGCCGAATTTTTCTTTGATAATCATTGCATTGCACTTATGGATGAGGCTAGGCTAAGTGGGCATGATTATAGCAGAAAAGGGGATAGCGATTATAAATTTGTTCTTAATTTTTATGTACAAGATTTAATTGTTGAGCATTATAGAGTTAAAAATTTGAATATTGGAGAAGTAACAGAAATCATGCAATCAAACCCAAATTATTACTTTTTTCATTTGAAAGACCCTGATGGAAATGTAGTTGAAATTACTGGGCAAGTGCATGATACTAGGAGGAATGAAAATATGGAAACTATTTATTGTCAAAGCTGTGCTATGCCTATGTCGGAAGAACAGTATGGTTCTTTAGAGGGTGGAACAAAAACTAAAGATTATTGCCACTATTGTTTTGTGGATGGCACATTTACTACTGAGCAAACTTTTGAAGAAGCCGTAGAGGGCAACATACGCTTTTGGCTTGAACACTGTAATAATGATGAAGAGGCAGCACGCAAACGTATTAAGGAAGTTTTTTCAACATTAAAGCGATGGAAATAAAAAATATTCAAACAATACCAGCAAAATCAATTGTGTATAAAACAAAAAGCCCAGACTCATGGTTTGGGCTTGATTATAATATGAATATTTATCGCGGCTGTTCTCATGGGTGCATTTATTGTGATAGCAGGAGCGATTGTTATAGGAATACTGATTTTGACACAGTTAAAGTGAAAGAAAATGCCCTGCAAATTGTGCGTGATGATTTAAGGCGAAAAGTGAAAAAAGGTGTTGTTGCAACTGGTGCAATGAGCGACCCGTACAACCCACTAGAAGAAAAACTAATGCTCACCCGCAATTCTTTAGAGCTTATAAACGCCTTTGGTTTTGGGGCATCACTTTGTACAAAGTCTGCACTTATAGCTCGTGATGTAGATGTTTTGCGGGATATAAAGAGTCATTCGCCAACGATAGTGAAATTTTCGATCACAATGGCAGACGATGAATTATGCAAAAAAATTGAACCTAATGTTTCAGTAACTTCTGAAAGGTTTGAGGCTCTTAATAAGCTTGCGGAAAACGGTATTTTCTGTGGGTTACTTATGATACCCATTTTGCCATTTATCAATGATAATGAAGAAAATATGATAAAAACCCTGCGTATGGCGAAAGAAGCAGGGGCAAAATTTGTTTACACTTATATGGGGATGACGCTTAGGCAAGGCAATAGAGAATATTATTACCATCACCTTGATAAACTTTTTCCCGATTTAAAAGAAAAATATATTAAAAAATATGGCTTTCGTTATAATATTCCATCGCCAAACTACAAAAAATTATGGAATGTATATATAAAAGAGTGCGAGCGATTAGGCTTGCTGTACGATATGAAAGCCATAATTTATAATTACAAGACAGGTTATGAGCAACCAAGATTATTTTAAGAGTTCAACAACTTTGTCTATAAACTTTGGATGAAACAAAGGGTATGTAAGATTTTTAGGCAGTTCATCAAAAAAATCTATCTTTTCAATTTCCGTTTCAGGCAAGTCTTCAAATTTGTGTATATCGGCATAAAAAAGCATGCCGTATGAATTAATTGAGTATATACAAATTTGTTTAATATCAAATTCTACAGCACCAGTTTCTTCAAACAATTCTCTTTTGGCAGCTTGTAAAATAGTTTCTCCACTTTCACGGTGGCCGCCGGGAACTTCCCAAGTATCTCTATTTTTATGTTTGCAAAATACCCATTTTCCTCTATATTTTGATATAATTACGGCGTATTTTAAAAGCGAATCGTCTATTTTGTGTATTTTATGAAATTTTACTTCCATGGTTTTATCTCCATTCAGTTTAAAGGTCCGACTTTCTTTGATTATGAAAGTCGGACCTTTTTATAGTGTTAGCCTATAAGTGTTGTTTCTTCTTCGGTAGGTTGCACTTCTTCCTTAACAGGTATAACATCAATGTTTTTATACATTTTCATACCTGTACCCGCAGGGATAAGCTTACCGATGATAACATTTTCTTTAAGACCGATTAATGGGTCTACTTTACCTTTTATAGCAGCTTCTGTTAAAACTCTTGTAGTTTCTTGGAAAGATGCCGCTGAAAGGAAAGAATCTGTTGCAAGTGATGCCTTTGTAATACCTAAAAGCACACGAGAGCCCATTGCAGGCTCGCCGCCTTCGGCTATTATTTTTTGATTAACTTCGTCAAACTCAAGCCAGTCTACTAAACTTCCCGGAAGCAGGTTAGTGTCGCCATTTTCTTCGATTTTAACACGTTTAAGCATCTGTCTAACAATAACCTCAATGTGCTTATCATTAATATCAACACCCTGAAGCCTGTAAACACGTTGAACTTCTTGTAACATATAGTCTTGAACGCCTCTAATACCTTTAATTTTCAAAATATCGTGCGAGTATACACTACCTTCTGTTAGTTCGTCGCCTGCTTCAACATAGTCGCCTGAATAAACCTTAATTCTTGAGCCATAGGGTATCAAATAATCCTTAACTTCGCCCGTTTCAGGATTGGTAAGTATTAATTCACGCTTTTTCATAGTGTCGTTCAACGTAATATTACCTGCAAAATCAGAAATTATTGCAAGTCCCTTTGGTTTTCTAGCCTCAAAAAGTTCTTCAACACGAGGAAGACCCTGCGTAATATCATCATTCGTAGAAATACCGCCCGTTTGGAACGTACGCATTGTAAGCTGTGTACCAGGCTCACCGATAGACTGAGCAGCAATAATACCAACAGCCTCGCCAATTCTAACAGTTTTGCCCGAAGCCATGTCCGAACCATAACATTTAACGCAAAGACCGATGCGAGAACGGCAAGTTAAAATCGTACGAATATGAGCTTTCTCTATACCAAGTTTTTCAACAAGATCAGCACCATCTGGTGTGATTAAAGTGTCTTTAGGAACTATTATTTCGCCAGTTTCTGGGTGTAAAATATCTTCAACAGACCATCTGCCACGCAGTCTATCGCTTAAAGGTTCGATAATCTCATTGCCATCTTTAAACGCAGAAACCCACATGCCCGGAATTTCTTCACCCGTTTCTGAAACGCAGTCAGGTTCACGGATAATTATATCTTGGCTAACATCTACAAGTCTTCTTGTTAAATAGCCAGACTCAGCCGTTTTTAGAGCGGTATCAGAAAGACCTTTTCTCGCACCATGTGCAGAAATAAAGTATTCTAGAACCGAAAGACCCTCACGGAAGTTAGATTTAATAGGAAGCTCGATAATGCCGCCAGAAGGGCTGGCCATAAGCCCACGCATACCAGCAAGCTGCTTAATCTGGTTGTTAGAACCCCTCGCACCCGAGTTTGCCATCATGTAGATGTTATTGTATTTTCCAAGCCCTGAAATAAGTGCTTCTGTAATAGTTTCATTGGCTTTATCCCAAACTTCAATAATTCTTGCATGCCTTTCATCGTTAGTCATAAGTCCACGTCTAAACATTTTAGTAACATTTTCAACTTCTGCTTCAGCCTGCTCTAAAACCGCCGGCTTAATTTCAGGAATTTCCATATCAGTAACAGAAACTGTTAAAGCACCTTGAGTTGAATATCTAAAGCCTAAATCCTTGATTTTGTCAAGCATTTCTGCCGTTTCGGTTAAGCCATATTTGTTAATACAGCGGTTGATAATCTTACTGATGGCTTTTTTATCTGCCAAAAAGTCAATTTCGTATAAGAATTTATTTTCAAACACCGAACGGTCTACATAGCCAATATCTTGCGGAATAACCTCGTTAAAGATAATTCTGCCCGGTGTTGTTTCAACAAGCCTGTAATGGCTTTCACCGTCTATCACCATGGTTCTTTTAACTTTTATTTTAGTGTGAAGCGAAATAATTCTTTCGCCATATGCGTGAATTGCCTCGTTTTCGTCTTTAAAGCACTTGCCTTCGCCTTTTTCACCGTCTTTTGCTAAAGTTAGGTAGTAGATACCTAAAACCATGTCATGCGTTGGAACCGTAACAGGCGTGCCATCAGATGGTTTTAAAAGGTTATTCGTTGCAAGTAATAGGAATCTACATTCTGCCTGAGCTTCAGCCGAAAGAGGAACGTGAATAGGCATTTGGTCGCCGTCGAAGTCGGCATTAAACGCAGTACACACAAGCGGATGGAGTTTAATGGCCTTACCTTCAACCAAAACAGGTTCAAACGCCTGAATACCAAGTCTGTGAAGGGTAGGGGCACGATTTAGCATAACAGGGTGTTCTTTTATAACATCCTCTAAAATATCCCAAACTTCTGGTTGCAATCTTTCAACCATTCTTTTTGCACTTTTAATATTGTGAACAAGCCCATCTTCAACAAGCCTTTTCATAACGAATGGCTTAAATAATTCGATAGCCATTTCTTTAGGTAAACCGCATTGGTAAAGCTTAAGCGTAGGGCCAACAACGATAACCGAACGTCCAGAATAGTCTACACGTTTACCAAGCAAGTTTTGTCTAAAACGACCTTGCTTGCCTTTTAATAAGTCTGAAAGCGATTTAAGCGGTCTATTTCCAGGGCCTGTAACAGGGCGGCCACGGCGGCCATTGTCGATAAGAGCATCAACCGCCTCTTGAAGCATACGCTTTTCATTTCTAACAATAATATCAGGTGCACCAAGCTCTAAAAGCCTCTTAAGCCTGTTGTTACGGTTAATAACACGGCGATAAAGGTCGTTCAAATCGCTTGTTGCAAATCTGCCACCGTCAAGTTGAACCATAGGGCGTAAATCAGGAGGAATAACAGGAATAGTGTCCATAATCATCCATTCTGGTTTGTTTTCAGAAACTCTAAAGCTTTCAATAACTTCTAATTTTTTAATAATTCTAACTCTTTTTTGGCCTTGGGCTGTTTTTAGCTGAGCTTTAAGCTCAACCGATTCGCCCTCTAGATCAATATTAGCTAAAATTTCTTTAATAGCTTCTGCACCCATTCCTGCACGAAAAGATTGAACGCCATATTTTTCTTGTGCATCTCTATATTCTTTTTCTGTTAGAAGTTGTTTATAATCAAGCCCAGATTCGCCAGGGTCTACAACAATATAAGATGCAAAATATAATACTTTTTCTAAAACTCTAGGAGAAAGGGCAAGTATAAGCCCCATACGGCTAGGGATACCCCTAAAATACCAAATATGTGACACAGGAGCTGCAAGCTCGATATGCCCCATTCTTTCACGCCTAACTTTGGCTTTGGTTACTTCAACGCCGCAACGGTCACAGATAACGCCTTTGTAGCGAATACGCTTGTATTTGCCGCAATGACACTCCCAATCTTTAGAAGGGCCAAAAATTCGCTCACAAAACAGCCCTTCACGCTCTGGTTTAAGCGTTCGATAATTAATTGTTTCAGGCTTTTTAACCTCTCCACGAGACCACTCCCTAATTTTTGAAGGAGAAGCAAGCCCGATTTTTATAGAGTCGAACACAAGAGGCTGGTCTATATCTCTGTTTGCTTGATTTGTCATTTAATTACCTCCTTATTAATTATCGTCGAACGAGTCGAAGTCAACATCGTCATCATCATTGTCTTGCAAAAAATCTTCGTCAAAATCTTCTAAATCGCCAATTTCGTCTAAGTCATCTATATCGCCGAGTCCAACAATAGCATCATCATCAGGAATATCTGCATTAATATCTTTTCCAGCACGGATAGAGAATCCATCGAGATTATCATTGTCGCCGTCTTCGTCCTCATTTTCTAAAGTTTCAAAATCTTCGTCATCGTCATCATCGTCAGCAAACGAAATTCCGCTAAGGAAAGGCTTTTTAATGAATGGGCTACTGTTATCATCATCGCCTTCAACACCTTCTATATTAACATTTAAGTCTTCTATTTCTTCTACAGACTCACCAATTTCAACTTCGGAAGCATCCTCAAGTAAAACTCTGATGTCCATACCAAGTGCTTGAAGCTCTTTGAGTAGAACTTTAAACGATTCAGGAACACCAGGTTCAGGAATATTTTCGCCTTTAACGATAGCTTCATATGCTTTAACACGACCAACAATGTCGTCCGATTTAATTGTAAGAATTTCTTGAAGCGTGTGGCTTGCACCATATGCTTCAAGTGCCCAAACCTCCATCTCGCCAAAACGCTGGCCGCCAAACTGTGCTTTACCGCCAAGAGGCTGTTGCGTAACAAGCGAGTAAGGGCCTGTAGAACGTGCATGAATTTTATCGTCTACAAGGTGGTGTAGTTTTAAGTAGTGCATATATCCAACGGTAACAGGATTATCAAAATATTCGCCTGTTCTGCCATCTCTTAAATGAATTTTGCCATCACGAGTGATAGGCACGCCTTTCCATTCGTCGCGATGGTCTTTATTTTCTTCAAGTGATTGGTAAATATCTTCTTCTAAAATACCTTGCCATTTAGAAGAAAATTCATCCCACTCTAGGTTAACATAGTCATTGGCTAAATCAAGCGTGTCCATAATATCAATCTCGTTAGCACCATCAAATACAGGCGTTGCAATTTTAACACCTAATGCTTTTGCTGCAAGACCTAAATGGACCTCAAGAACCTGACCAATATTCATACGTGCAGGAACGCCAAGCGGGTTTAAAACTATATCTAGTGGTCTTCCGTTTGGCAAATACGGCATATCTTCAACAGGTAAAACCCTTGAAATAACACCTTTATTACCATGACGCCCAGCCATTTTATCACCAACAGAAATTTTTCTTTTCTGTGCAATATAAACTCTAACAACTTGGTTAACGCCTGGTGGCAATTCGTCGCCATTTTCACGATAGAAAACTTTAACATCAACAACCGTACCAGATTCGCCATGAGGAACACGTAAAGAAGTATCACGAACTTCACGAGCTTTATCACCAAAAATTGCACGAAGTAGGCGTTCTTCTGCTGTAAGCTCAGTTTCGCCTTTTGGTGTAACTTTGCCAACTAATATGTCATTCGGGCCAACTTCTGCACCAATTCTTATAATGCCTTTAGCATCAAGGTTTTTAAGTGCATCGTCGCCGATATTTGGAATATCTCTTGTAATTTCTTCAGCTCCAAGCTTTGTATCACGAGAATCTGCCTCATACTCTTCTATATGAACAGATGTGTAAACATCGCCCGAAACAAGCTTTTCGCTAAGAAGTATAGCATCTTCAAGGTTATAACCTTCCCAAATCATAAATCCGATTAGTGGATTTCTGCCAAGGGCAAGCTCACCGTCTTGAGTAGAAGGCCCATCGGCAATAACATCGCCTTTTAAAATACGTTGATTTTTCGATACTATAGGTTTATGGTCGATACAAGTAGACTGGTTAGAACGCAAATATTTAGTAAGTTTATAAACATCTTTCTCGCCAGTATCCGTAGTTATAACAACTTCGCTTGCAGAAACCTTTGAAACAACGCCAGAATTGTTTGCAATAACGCAAATGCCCGAGTCATACGCTGCTTTAAACTCCATACCAGTTCCAACAACAGGCGAATCGGTTTTTAAAAGAGGAACAGCTTGGCGCTGCATGTTAGAGCCCATAAGAGCACGCGAAACGTCGTCATTCTCTAAAAATGGAATTAATGCCGTTGCAACAGAAACCATTTGCTTAGGCGAAACGTCCATTAAATCTACTTTGTTTTGGTCTACCTCAATAATATCTTCACCAAAACGAGAGGCAACTTTTTTGTTTACAAATTCGCCATTTTTGTTAAGTTCAACATTTGCCTGTGCGATTGTGTATTCTTCTTCCTCGTCGGCTGTAACGTATTTACACTCGTCGGTTACTCTTGGAGGATTTGCATTTTTATCAACAATACGATAAGGTGCTTCTATAAAACCATATTCGTTAATTCTTGCATATGTTGCAAGCGAGTTTATAAGGCCGATGTTTGGACCCTCTGGCGTTTCAATTGGGCACATGCGGCCGTAGTGCGAAGCATGAACGTCGCGAACTTCAAAACCTGCTCTATCTCTTGATAAACCGCCGGGACCTAGTGCCGATAAACGGCGCTTATGCGTAAGCTCTGCAAGAGGGTTTGTTTGGTCCATAAACTGCGAAAGCTGTGAACTACCGAAAAACTCTTTAATTGCAGAAGTTACAGGGCGAATGTTTATAAGTGCCTGAGGGGTAACTGCCTCTAAATCTTGAATTGTCATACGCTCGCGAACAACACGCTCAAGACGAGTAAGACCTATTCTAAACTGATTTTGTAAAAGTTCGCCAACCGAACGGATACGCCTGTTTCCGAGATGGTCTATATCGTCAAAACCGCCAATTTTATGGTCTAAATTCATTATATAGTTAATAGATACCAAAATATCTTCGGTTGTAACGTGTTTTGGTATTAGGCGGCTAATGTTATCCCCAATAGCCACTTTTAAATCTGTATCATTTTCAAACTCTTCTAAAAGCTCTTTTAAAACTGGGAAGAAAACTTTTTCACGAATTTTAAAATCGATCGCCGAAAGCCCACGAGATGCAATAAATCCATTTATATCAACAAAAAGATTTGATAAAACCTTAACTTCTACGCCTTCGTTACCAACAACCCAAATAGCAGGAGCCGCAGAGTCTTGAATTTCTTCAAGCATTTCGTGCGTTAAGGTGATACCTGCTTGTGCTAAAACCTCACCTGTCATAGGGTCCTCAACATCTCTAGCAAGTTTAAAGCCTTTTGCACGGTTTTTAAGTGCAAGCTTTTTGTTAAATTTATAGCGGCCAACCTTTGCAAGGTCGTAACGCTTAGGGTCAAAAAACATATTTCTAAATAAACTTTCAGAGCTTTCAACTGTTGCAGGTTCACCCGGTCTTAATTTTTTGTAAAGCTCGATTATACCTTCTTCATAATTTTTAGAAACGTCTTTCTCAATAGTTGTTAAAAGCTTTGGTTCTTCTCCAAAAAGCTCTAAAATTTGTGTGTCTGTGGCAATTCCTAAAGATCTAATTAAAACAGTAACGGGTACTTTTCTAGTACGGTCAACCCTAACACTAAAAATATCGTTAGAATCGGTTTCAAACTCAAGCCACGCACCACGGTTTGGTATAACAACAGAAGAAATAAGTTCTTTACCAACCTTATCATGCTCCATAGAATAATAAATACCGGGAGAACGCACAAGCTGGCTAACAATAACACGCTCTGCACCATTTATTATAAATGTGCCAGTGCCCGTCATTAAAGGAAAATCGCCCATAAAAAGATCTTGCTCTTTAATTTCGTCGGCTTCTTTATTTCTAAGCCTTGTTTTAACCCTTAGGGGGGCGGCATATGTTGCATCTCTCTCTTTACATTCTTCGATAGAATACTTCTTTTTGTCAAACTCTAGCCTAAAATCAACGAATTCTAAGACAAGATTACCGCTGTAGTCGGTAATAGGGGAAATGTCTTCAAATACTTCTTTAAGGCCTTCTTCTAGAAACCATTTGTAGCTGTCTTTCTGCACTTCAATCAAATTAGGCATTTCTAAAACTTCGTTAATTTTAGAATAGCTAACTCTTACAGTATCACCCTGTTTTAGTGAGTGGATTCTGTTTTTCTTCACTATATATCACCCCTTGTTAGAATCAGTAAGCTAAGAAAACTCCTTTAACTTACTGGATGTAAAAGAACGCAAAAAAGCACCGAGATGTTTTAAGAGTTTTAAAAATTTCGGTTAAAAATAAAGCATAATATTAATGGTTTTAGTGCAAAATACCATATTATAAGCTTCCTTTTTTATATATTTATAAAAGCGTTGGTATGATTTGCCATGCAATAGAAATTAAAATATTTTAAAAAATATGTTGAATTTTAAAATATTATATGCTATAATACATTTGTGGAAATAGCTAAATGGCTAGATACCATACTTATACATTTAATTATTGTAACACTTGTACACGCTGTTGTCAAGTGTCTTTTTTAAAAATAGTTAAAAAACTGCTAACCTTTTGTAAAAGCTAGCAGTTTTTTATTAAAATTCTTCGTCTTGATTATTTGAAACAAGCTCTATTTTAGAAACAGAAATTTCGTAAGCAGTTTTTTCTATAATTTCGCCGTCATCCATCTTTTTTTGATAATTTCTTGATTGCATTCGTCCAATAATCTTAATATTTTCTGAAACACTTAAAGTAGAAACGAATTTAGCGTTTCTACCCCATGAAATACAAGGAATATAATCAGATTTATTATAAGAACGATTAACGGCCAAAAGCATATCTGAAATTTCTCGCCCAAACGGTGTTGTTCTAAAAATTGGTGGCTTGCAGATAAAGCCATTTAGCTGCACTTCGTTCGGATTTAGGTATTTAACTGTTTCATAATCTTCAACAATTTCTATATCTCTTGCGAAAATAGTTAAAATAAGCTTATTTCGCTGCTCTTCCTGAGTATAACTGTTATAAGACCTAACTTGGCCTTTTATATGTACAAGCATACCCTCTTTCAAAATATTTCTATCAATAAGTCTTTCTGAAATGGTTATCGGTAGATAGTCGGAGCTTTCAGAAAGCCTTAAAACCTCCACCTTAAAAGCATAAAAACCTTCGCCGTAAACTTCGTGGCTAAACTCTGGTATTTCATGAACTTTTCCAATTACGTCGATGTTATTTGAAAAACTGAAATTTTCTTTTTGCACCTAAAAATTCTCCTTTCGTTTGTTAAACTTCTTGCAATGGTGCATAGCTACACTTACTCAATTTTCTTGCATTTTTTGCTTCTCATTATGTTGTCCTTTGAGGCAACGTCAATGAATTACGCTCTGAAAATTGGCTCGTGTTTAATTTGCACTTTTGCTTGTTGATAAATCTATTCTGAAAAAATTATTTTTAGAACTTATTACCGAGCAGTAATAAAATAGACACTACAGAAAGAAGATTATAAACATTTTTATTTTTGCCAAGCGGAGAAATATAAAACTCCTGAGGCTCTATTATATTGCCATAAAAATCCTTTATTTCTCTTTGTATGCAACACTGAACTCCATATTCTGAAACAGACGAAGCCGTTACACTAGACTTTGGATTAAAACCATATGTTATAAGTGGAATTGGGCGGTTTAACGAAAGGTTATATTTTACAGGAGTATCGGCATTTAAAATAATCATTCCGTTTTCTGAAATCTGAGAAAGACTCTTTTTCACAAACTCTTCGTTTGAGAATTCGTTAACAATAAATAAGCCTAAGTTTCCATCAAAAAATTCGTTAACCCAAATATTATAATCTAAATTTAATAGGTAGTTCTCTGCAAATAGCTGAAATGTATCAAGAATAGCAAACCCATCTTTTTCATCAGCAATGGCAATATTAAGCATTTTAGAAACCTCCGCAACTCAAATTTCAAATATTAATATTTTCTTAAAAAAATGAAATTTTATGCACGTGAGGTAAAATTACTTTTAAACAATAGCATCAGAGGGTAGCGAAACGCTTAAGCGGCTTCGCGTTTTGCTCTGCAGATGATGTTGATTGAAAAGCATTTTACTAAAATTGCTCAAGAATTCTCATAAGTAACGAATTATTATTAAAAACTATAGGTTCTTGCCCAAAATTGGTGTAAATTCTGTATGCGAGCAGTAAAAAAGATGATATAATTAGTATTATAGTAGGAGTATATAATTTTTTAATTTTTTTGGGATATTTTACTTTAAAAAGAAAATATGTTAATATTAATATAACAGTTGGAACTAATAGAGGGTGCATGGCAAAGCTTTCTCTAAAATTAAAAGTAAGCATTAAAATTCCCGCTCTTGTCATTCCGCAAAAAGGGCATGGTACGCCAATAAACGCCATCAGCGGACAGAAAAAACCAAAAAAATGATTCGACAAAAAATAATATACAATTATAAAAGAAACAAGTATAATTGGTTTATAAATTTTATTTTTATTAAACATGTTTTAACACCTCAAATACTATTGTACCACAAATATTAAAGCATTACAAAGGAGCGATTTTTTTTGCGAGAATTTTTTGAAAGAAATAAAAATATTATTTTAAAGCTAGTATTTATGACCGTATTTGTGTTATTTGTATACGTGTTTTTTAGGGTTATTTTTAGGTATATTGCACCATTTGTTGTGGGGTATTTACTTTCTTTGGTTTTAAACCCGTTAGCAACATTTTTAAGCAGTAAATTTAGAATGAAACGCTGGCTTTCTGCACTTTTGTCTATGGGGATAATGTTTACGATAGTTTACTTTATTTTGCGTGGAATTATTTTAAGAATTGTAAGCGAAGGCAGCGATTTTTTCTATAATTTCCCTGATATAATCGAAACAGCAAGAGAAATGCTTGACGAGATTCAAGTGCGGTATGAAAATTTCTACAACATAATTCCAACGGGCTTGCAAGTGCTTTTGGAAGACTTCTGGATAGTTATATTGGATAGTGTTACAGAAACGGTTGGTTCAGGCATTAGAACAGGCGGCGTTAATGTTGTTACTACTGTTCCAAGCTTTATTTTAGGTTTTTTAGTTTCAATGATTTCTTGCTACTTTTTTATTAAAGATAAAGAGCTGATTTCTAAAAAATTAATAATGGCAACGCCCGAGGGCATTAAAAAACCATTTAGAAAGCTAAGGCCAAAGATTAAACATTCTATTTCTGGATACTTAAAGGCACAGTTTACAATTATGTCTATAGTTGCTGCTATTTGTGCTACAGGTATGCTTATTTTAAGGGTGCCATATGCTTTGTTTTTGGCTATAATTATTGCAATTGTAGATGCTTTGCCACTTTTAGGTAGCGGGCTTTTCTTTATCCCATGGGCATTGTTTAGCTTGATAACTGGGCAAATTGGGCAAGGTATTGGGTTGTTAGTGATTTATGGTTGCGTTATGATAACAAGGCAGATTATAGAGCCTAGAATCGTGGGGAAGCAAATTGGTGTTCATCCAATTATAACTCTTATGGCAATATATGTTGGGCTTAGAGTTTTTGGAGTTTTTGGGATATTAATGGGACCGTTTTTCATAATCATTATAAAGGGGATTATTGATACTAAGGAAATCATGTAAAATATTGCTCTCTAAAGTAACGTCATAAAAACATTGATTTTCAAAGGAAATAAAGCATTAAGGATTTTAATGAGAAAATAACCATTATTTATACAAAATCCCAAAATAAACTTATGATTGACAAGTTAGTTTAAAAATAATATACTTGTAACAGGGTAAAATTAACCACAAAAATAGGAGATTAATGGCAAATGAACAAAATTAAAGTAAATTTAAAATCATTTGGAATTGCAGTTCCGGAATATGTTGTTCATAACGGCGAACTTAGTAAGCTTGTTGACACAACAGACGAATGGATTAACTCTAGAACGGGGATAAATGAACGCAGAATTTCAACTACCCCAAACGAGAATACGGCTGGGCTTTGCACAAAAGCATTTTATGAAATACAAAAGAAAACTGGCATTAATCCACTTGATATAGATGTAATAGTTGTTGGAACGATAACGCCAGATTCTATTGCACCATCGGCTGCTTGCACAATTCAAGCAAATATTGGTGCTAAAAATGCGTTTGCGTTTGATGTAAATGCGGCTTGTTCGGGCTTTATATATGCTCTTTATGTGGGAGAAAGCCTGCTTCGCACTGGCAGATACAAAAACGCTCTTGTTTTTGGGGCGGATACTCTTTCTAAGATTATGGACTGGGATGATAGGGCAACTTGCGTTTTGTTTGGCGATGGTGCAGGTGGTGTTTTACTTACTGCTTCAGAAGATGAAAAAGAAAGCTTCTATTATACCGATATTCATTCTGACGGAGAGCTTGGCAAAAATTTGCAAGTTTCTCACTGGCCTTTAAGAAATCCTTTTGTTAAAGAGGAAGAGGAGAGCGAATGTACGCATATTAATATGGATGGGCGTTTGGTTTTTTATTTTGCATCAAGAAAAGCTCCTAAAAGCGTTCAAACTGTTTTAGAAAAATCGGGAATCGATATTTCTGAAATAAAATATATAATTCCGCACCAAGCGAATTACAGAATTGTAGAAGCTATTGCGAAAAAACTTAAAGTAGATATTTCTAAGTTTTATATGAACATAGATAAATTTGGAAACACTGTTGCCGCATCTATTCCAATTGCACTTTGCGAAATGCACGAAAAAGGGCTTATTGAGGCGGGTGACAAGCTTATTATCACTGGTTTCGGCGGAGGGCTCACTTGGGGGTCTACTCTGATAGAAATATAAAAATAAAGAATTTTGGAGGAATTAATCATGAAGGAAAAAATTATAGCAATTATTGCAGAGCAATTAGGCAAAAATGAAAGTGAAATTACAATGGAAACAAACTTTAGAGAAGACTTAGATGCTGATAGTTTAGACCTTTTCCAGATTATTAGCGACATAGAAGACGAGTTTGACATTAAGATTGACGATGCAGAAGGCATTGCAACTGTTGCAGATGCAGTTAAATTTGTTGAAGAAGCTTCAAAATAAAGCTACGCTTTTCGTTAAAAGCCGTTGCCCTAATGGGCTTTGGGCTTTTAACAAGTTTTTGATGTGAGATTAAATTGCCTTTAAGTCTTGCTACGCAAGTTTTATGTTCGGCGATTTTTCTGGGGCGGGCAAAGCCCGCCCTGCGGTTTCAAGTCTGTGACGCTAAAAATTTTAAATTTTGAGAATTACGAGGTGTAAAAGTTGATTAAATCAAAACTTTGTGCTGAATTTAATATAAAATATCCTATATTACAAGGTGGAATGGCTTGGATTGCGGATTCTAGCTTGGCTTCTGCTGTTTCTAACGCTGGAGGACTTGGTGTTGTTGCCGCTGGAAATGCTCCTGCCGATGTAATTAGGAATGAAATTAGAAAAACAAAAGAACTTACAGATAAGCCATTTGGCGTTAATATTATGCTTATGTCGCCTTTTGCTGATGAAATTGCACAGCTTGTTTGTGAAGAGAAAGTGCAATTTGTAACAACGGGTGCGGGCAACCCTGGCAAATACATGCAAAGCTTTAAAGATGCAGGGGTTAGGGTTATTCCTGTTGTTCCTTCTGTTGCACTTGCAAAAAGAATGGCAAGAGATGGTGCAGATTTTTTAATTGCTGAAGGAATGGAAGCTGGCGGGCATATTGGCAAGCTTACAACGATGACGCTTGTGCCACAAGTTGTTTCTGCTGTTGATATTCCTGTTATTGCAGCAGGTGGAATTGGTGATGGGCGTGGTGTTGCGGCAGCTTTGGCACTTGGAGCCGATGCTGTTCAAGTTGGAACTAGATTCTTGCTTGCCAAAGAATGTAATGCACATCAAAGCTACAAAGATATGGTGATAAAAGCAAAAGATATTGATACAGTTATCACAGGGCAAATCACAGGGCATCCTGTTCGTGGCCTTAGAAATAAATTTACTAAAGAATTCTTAGAATTAGAAAAAGAAGAAGGCAAAAAAGATAATCCTGACATTAAGATGATAGAATCTTTAGGTGCAGGCTCTTTAAGGTGTGCAGTTGTTGAGGGGGATCTTGAAAAAGGCTCGTTTATGAGTGGACAAATTGCAGGGATGCTAACTAAAGAACAATCTTGTGCCGAAATGGTAGAAGAATTTTTTAACGAGTGTATGAAAGAAGTAGAAAAACTGTATAAGCGTTTTTCTTAATGAGGCTAAAAATGAAAACAGCATTTGTGTTTAGCGGGCAAGGCTCGCAATATAACGGCATGGGCAAAGAATTATACGAAAAATTTGACGTATGTCGTGCAATTTTTGATAAAGCAGACGAAGCTTTAGGGTTTTCGATAAAAGATATAATGTGGAATGAAAGCCCTAAGCTTAACGAAACAGAATACACTCAGCCAGCCATTTTCACCATGAGTATGGCTTGTTTTGAGCTTTTAAGAAGTAAGAGTATAAATGCCGATTGCTACGCTGGGTTTAGCCTTGGCGAGTATTCGGCTATTTGTGCGAGTGGCGTTTTTTCTTTTGAAGATGGTGTTAGGCTTGTAAATAAAAGAGGCAAATTTATGACTTCAGCTGTGCCTCAAGGTGTTGGTGCTATGAGTGCCATTATTGGGCTTGAAACTGAAGTTTTAGAAGAAGTTTGCAAAAAAGCTTCAAACGTTGGGCTTGTTATTTGTGCAAATTATAACATGCCAGGGCAGATTGTTATTGCAGGTGAAGCTTTGGCGATTGAAAAGGCAGAAAAACTTGCACAAGAAGCAGGAGCAAAGAGAGTTATTAGGCTAAATGTAAGTGGGCCTTTTCATACTAGACTTTTGGAGCCTGCTTCCGTAAATCTTTATAACGAGCTTTTGAAAATGGAGCTACATAAGCTAGAAAAGCCAGTTTTTACAAATTTAACTGGCAAGGCTATCGGTTCTGACGATGATATTCGTGAAGTTTTACGCAAGCAAGTTATGAGTCCTGTTTTGTGGGAAACAAGCATTAAGGAAATGATTTCTTGTGGCGTTACAACTTTTGTAGAATTGGGACCAGGCAAAACCTTATCAGGATTTATCAAAAAAATAGACAAATCAGTAAACATTTTGAACATAGAAGATATAAAAAGCTTTGAAAAGGTGGTGGAAAGTTTATGCTAAAAGGCAAAACCGTTTTAATAACAGGTGCAACTCGTGGAATTGGCAAAAATATGGCTGAAGCCTTTGCAAAAGAGGGTGCAAACATAGTTTTAAATTATAGAGGTGAAGAGCCTTTGGAGCTTGCAAAAGAAATTGAGGCGTTTGGCGTTTCCTGCCTGCTTGTAAAGGCAGATGTTAGTAATTTTTCAGAATGCGAAACCATGATTTCAAAGGCAGTTGAAACTTTTAAAACCGTAGATGTTCTTATAAATAATGCTGGAATAACGAAGGACGGCCTTATTATGAGAATGAGTGAAGATGATTTTAGCGATGTTTTAGATATAAATTTAAAAGGTGTTTTTAACACAATCAGGCATGCAAGCAAGATAATGCTTAAACAAAAATCTGGTGCAATTATTAATATTTCAAGCGTTGTTGGTATTATGGGTAATGCAGGTCAAGCAAACTACGTTGCCAGCAAGGCAGGCGTTATTGGGCTTACAAAAACTGTGGCCCGTGAGCTTGGTTCTCGTGGCATAACCTGCAATGCTATTGCTCCGGGGTTTATCGAAACTGATATGACCGATGTACTTAAAGACGAGGTTAAGCAAATAATGTTAAACCAAATTCCGCTAAATCGCTTTGGTGCTTGTGAGGATATTTCGGAAACTGCTATTTTCCTTGCAAAATCTAAATATATAACAGGGCAAACCATAAATGTTTGTGGCGGAATGCTAATGAACTAAAAGAGGTGTTTTTATGAAAAGAGTTGTAGTTACTGGTATGGGTGCAATTACTCCTTTGGGGAATGATGTAAATTCTTTTTGGGATAAACTTAAAAGTGGCCAAACTGGGATTGATTTTATAAGTAAATTTGATACAGAAAATTTCAAGGTAAAACTTGCTGCTGAGGTTAAAGATTTTAACCCCGAAAAATATATGGAAAGAAAAGAAACAAAGCGTATGGATTTATTTTGCCAATATGCTCTTAATGCTGCAGGCGAAGCGATGGATGATTCGGGCATAGATATAGAGAAAATTAATCAAGATAGATTTGGCGTAATCGTCGGTTCTGGAATTGGCGGATTTGTTACAATTCAAGAGCAGATTGTGAAAATGCACGAAAAGGGTGTAAACCGTATGGCACCGCTATTTATTCCTATGATTATTGGAAATATGGCAGCTGGAAATATTGCTATAAAATATTCGGCTAAAGGTATATGTACTTCGGTTGTAACAGCTTGTGCAACAGGCAACAATTGCATTGGCGAAGCTTTTAGAAATATAAAATATGGCCATTCTGATATTATTATCGCAGGAGGAACAGAAGCTTCGATTATTGAAAGCGGCATTGCAGGTTTTATGGCTTTAACCGCTCTTTCTGAAAGTTCAGACCCGAATAGGGCTTCAATTCCTTTTGATAAAGACCGTAACGGCTTTGTTATGGGTGAAGGTGCTGGAATTTTAATTTTAGAAGAACTCGAACATGCACTGAAAAGAGGTGCAAAAATATATGGCGAAGTTGTTGGATATGGTTCAAATTGTGATGCCTATCACATGACAAGCCCAACGCCAGATGGCTCTGGCGGTGCAAAAGCTATGAAATTAGCCATGGAAGAAGCAAATACTACTGCTGAAGAAATAGGGTATATAAACGCTCATGGCACATCTACTGAGGCTAACGACCCAGCAGAAACATCAGCGATTAAGATTGCTCTTGGTGATGCGGCGTATAGTACGCATATTTCAAGCACAAAAAGTATGACAGGGCATCTCTTAGGTGCTGCTGGTGCAATTGAAGCCATTGCCTGTATTAAAGCACTGGAAGAAGGATTTTTACCACCAACAGCGAACCTTAAAGAAACAGCTGAGGGTTGCGATTTGAATTATATTCCTGTAAATGGGATAGAAAAAAATATAAAATATGCACTTAGCACCTCGCTTGGTTTTGGCGGGCATAATGCTGTTTTGTGCATGAAAAAATGGGAGGGCAAATAATGAACTTTGCAGAAATCAAAGAACTAATTACAATGATAGATAAATCATCTCTAAAAGAATTTAGCCTAAAGATGGATAATGCAAATATATCAATGAGCAAAAATAATGGGATGACTCCAAATGTTAATCAAGGGTCTAACACTTCAGAGAGTTATAGAGAAACTCTTGAACATGCCGTTTTACCTAGTGCTATACAGGCACCTATAACAATTATTCCACAGGAAGAAAAGCCCGTAAATAAAGGTGGTAACATTGTTGCAGCACCTATTGTTGGAATGTTTTATGGAAGGCCAGCACCTAATAAGCCTAACTTTAAGTCGGTTGGAGATAGGGTGGAAGTTGGCGATGTTTTATGCATAATAGAGGCCATGAAAGTTATGAATGAAGTAACAAGTAAGTTTTCGGGAGTTATTGAAGAAATTATGGTCGATAATGAGGCAGAGGTTGAATTTAATCAGCCGTTATTTAGAATTGTTTAGGGAGTAGGTTTTTCTATGAATATACAAGAAATTTTGAATACATTGCCGCACAGATATCCGTTTTTGTTGGTTGACAAAGTTGTAGAAATTACGGAAGATGGAAAAACTGTTGCTATAAAAAATGTTACTATCAACGAGCCTTTTTTTGTTGGGCATTTTCCAGAAGAACCTGTTATGCCGGGCGTTTTGATTATAGAGGCTATCGCACAAACAGGGGCTTTGTATATCCTTTCTAAAGATGAATTTAAAGGTAGAATTGCCTATTTAGTTGGGGTTGATGGTGCTAAATTCAGAGGCAAGGTGGTTCCGGGAGATGTGTTAAGGCTTGAAGTGGAGATAACTAAGCTGAAAAAATCGGCAGGAATTGGGCAAGGTATTGCTTTCGTTGGCGATAAAAAAGTTGCAGAATGTAAAATTACATTTATGATAGGCGATGCACCTAAAGCGGAGGAGTAAAATGATTAGAAAAATTTTAATTGCAAATAGGGGCGAAATCGCCGTTAGAATAATTAGAGCCTGTAAAGAAATGGGTATTGCTACGGTTGCTGTTTTTTCAGAGGCAGATAAAGATGCGTTGCATGTTCAGCTTGCAGATGAAGCTGTTTGTATAGGCTCTGCTAGGAGTAAGGATTCATACTTAAATGCTGAAAATATTTTGTCTGCTGCGTACTTAAAAAAGGCTGATGCAATACATCCGGGCTTTGGATTTTTATCAGAAAATGCAAGCTTTGCACTTAAATGTAAAGATTGTAACATAAAATTTATCGGTCCTGATGCTGATATTATAGATATAATGGGTAATAAATCGAACGCAAGAGATTTAATGATTAAAGCAGGTGTGCCTGTTATTCCAGGCAGTGATGGCACTTTAAGCGATTTAGATGATGCCAAAGAATGGGCTAATAAAATTGGTTATCCTGTTATGATTAAGGCATCGGCTGGCGGTGGAGGCAAGGGAATTAGAAAAATTTATACTGAAGCCGACTTAATTGCCCAGTTTGACAATGCCAAAAACGAAGCCAAAGCAAATTTTGGTGACGATAGCATGTACATGGAAAAAATTGTTGAAAATGCTAAGCACATAGAGATTCAAATTTTAGGCGATGAGTACGGAAATATAATTCACCTTGGCGAGCGCGATTGCTCTATGCAAAGGCGTAACCAAAAGCTTGTGGAGGAGGCTCCATCGCCCGTAATTAGCGAACAAATGCGAAATATGATAGGCAAGGCAGCCGTTAAAGCTGCGAGGTTTGCAAATTATAAAAATGCTGGAACTATAGAGTTTCTGTATGACAAAAATGGAAATTTTTATTTTATGGAGATGAATACAAGAATTCAAGTAGAACATCCCGTTACAGAGATGATTACTGATATTGATATTGTTAAATGGCAAATTAAGATCGCATCGGGTATCAGGCTTACTGTAAGGCAAGAAGATGTTAAAATTTCGGGCCATTCCATTGAGTGTAGGATAAATGCCGAAAATGTAGCTAATAACTTTGCTCCGTCACCCGGTAAAATTGATTATTTGTTTGTTCCTGGTGGTACTAACGGAATTAGGATAGACTCAGCTATTTATGCAGGCTACACAATTCCGCCTTACTACGATTCGATGGTTGCAAAGCTTATCGTTCGTGGTAAAGACCGTACAGAGGCAATGGCAAAAATGCGAAGTGCATTAACTGAATTTGTAGTTAATGGCATTGATACTAATATAGATTTCCAACTTGAAATTATGAACACACCAGAGTTTATAAATGGCGAGTATACTACAGAATTTGTTGAAAAAACTTTGCTTGCAAAATACTAACAAAAGATTGAGCAAGGCCAGTTAGGAGTGATTTTATGAACATTTTCAAAAAAAAGACATATGTACCAATAAACATACAAAGACCAGATGACGAACCAGCACAGGTTCCTATTATTAAGGATGGAATGTGGACAAAATGTCCAAAATGTGAAAAAACCATCTATGTTAAAGAGCTTAGTGATCATAAAGTTTGCGTAGTTTGCAAAAATCCTTTTAGAATTGGGGTAAATGAAAGATTAGGTATAACTGTAGATGAAAATACTTTTTCAGAGTTATTTGCGAATATTCGCACTAAAAATCCTATGAATTTTCCAAACTATGAAAAGAAAATTGATGAAGTTTGTAAAAAAACGGGTATTCAAGAGGCTGTTATTTCGGGTGAGTGCGAAATTAATGGAGAAAAATGCATAATCTGTATAATGGATTCTAATTTTATCATGGGTAGTATGGGCTCGGTTGTTGGCGAAAAAATAACGCGTAGTTTTGAACATGCTACAGAAAACAATTTGCCTATAGTGATTTTTACGGCTTCTGGCGGTGCAAGGATGCAAGAGGGTATAAATTCTTTGATGCAGATGGCAAAAATTAGTGCGGCAGCTGCTAGGCACAATGAAAAAGGGCTTTTATATATAACAGTTTTAACAGACCCAACAACGGGTGGAGTTACGGCGAGTTTTGCAATGCAGGGTGATGTGATTCTTTCAGAGCCTAACGCTCTCATTGGTTTTGCAGGTGCGAGAGTTATCGAAAACACAATCAAACAAAAACTTCCTGAAGGGTTTCAACGTGCAGAATTCCTTCTAGAACACGGATTTATTGATAAAATTGTTAAGCGTGAAGAGCTTAAAAACACAATCGGCAATATCTTAAAAATTCATAGTATCGGAGGCGAAGAAGTTTTATGAATACAGTAGCAGATATAATTAAAATTGTTAGAAAAACTACTAGGCCTACTTCGCTTGAATATATTGAGCATATTTTTGATGGATTTGTGGAATTTCATGGCGACAGGCTTTTTGCCGACGACAAGGCTGT
>Ga0123352_10000504_pt1 | contig 47571 bp, 47 predicted proteins | sample TergutLab28metaG_FD_89700 | JGI IMG/M metagenome (GOLD analysis project Ga0123352, IMG submission 89700) | Labiotermes labralis P1 segment gut microbial communities from Petit-Saut dam, French Guiana - Lab288 P1 | ecosystem: Host-associated > Arthropoda: Insects > Digestive system > Gut ... | reverse complement strand
GTACATAAACGTGTTCTTCGGGTTTTGGATAAACGTGACTGCTTTTTAAGCTTGTATTATTCAAAAACCATGAAGACGCATTATGCTATAGCGTTATTTCTGCCCTTAGCAGCATACATCATAGGTGTTCATATTTTTTGTAAAGTACACAAATGTCCACAACTATGTTTGTACGAGCTTGCATTCCGTCCCAAAATATGTTATACTTGTCTTATTAAATCTAAGGAGGCTTTATTATGGGAATGACAGATAGCCAGTTTAAGGCATATATTAGGGCATTAATATATAGGGTAAAAAAAGCATTAGAGGAAAGCCCTGATAATATGGAGCTGCAAATGCTTCTTTCAGAACTGCAAGCCGCTTTGGAAGATTAGTGTATAACGGTCATCTAAAATCAACCGCAAGATAATATGATATTTAATTAAAGTTTCAACAAAACCCCGGTTCGTATCGAACCGGGGTTGGTCTTCTTAAAAGATATAACCACTATCTACCAAAGAAAGGAAATAATATGGAATTTATTGAAATTATAGGCGCAAGAGAAAACAATCTGCAAAACATCAACCTAAAAATACCCAAAAAACAAATTACGATTTTTACAGGCGTGTCCGGTTCCGGCAAGTCCAGTGTGGTGTTTGAAACCATTGCGCAAGAATCCAGCCGCCTTTTAAACGAGACATTCCCCGCCTTTGTGCGCAATTTTATGCCCAAATACAGCCGCCCGGATGTAGATGAGATAAATAATATTTCACCGTCAATCGTCATAGACCAAAAGCGCATCGGCGGCAACTCCCGCTCTACATTGGGCACAGTTACGGATATAGACCCGCTGCTTAGGGTGATGTTCTCACGCATTGGCAAACCTTATGCCGGAACTGCCGGCGCTTTTTCATTTAATGACACCAGAGGCATGTGCAAAACCTGTGAGGGTATAGGAAAAGTCGTCACACTAAATCTTAATGAAGCAGTGGATATGAATAAGTCTTTAAACGAAGGTGCTATACTGCTTCCGGGGCATGGAAAAGGCCAATGGCAATGGAAACTCTATGCAAATTCAGGCTTTTTTGATTTAGATAAAAAACTAAAGGACTACAGCCCGGAAGAGCTGGAAAAACTTCTTTACGCCGCTCCCGAAAAACTTCCGGCAGGTAAAATATCTGCGGATTTGGATATAAACCTCACATATTCAGGTCTTGTCCCTCGCTTTGAAAACAGCAATGTTAAAGGCGGGCGGGAAAAGTCCGAAAAATCTCAGAAGAAAATGGAGAAATATACAAAGATAGATAAATGCAAAACCTGCGGCGGGGCCAGATACGACACAGAGATATTAAATTGCCGCATAGACGGTTATAACATTGCGCAACTTACATCCTTGCAGGTGGACGAGCTTGTGAAAGTGGTTAAAGACATAGATGCCGGGGATGCCACCCCCGTTGCGGCCAATTTGCTGCGCCGTTTGGAAGACTTGATAAATATAGGTTTGGATTACGTAAGTTTAAACCGCGAAACCGCAACATTGTCCGGCGGCGAAAGCCAGCGGGTTAAAATGGTAAAAAATCTGTCTTCATCATTAACCGATATGCTGTATATCTTTGACGAACCAAGCATAGGATTGCATCCCAGAGACGTTCACCGGCTATGTGATATCCTTATAAAACTGCGGGATAAAGGCAATACAGTTATCGTGGTGGAACACGACCCGGATATAATAAAAATTGCGGACTATGTGGTGGATATGGGCCCGAAGGCAGGTTCGCACGGCGGCCAAATTATGTATGCCGGGCCTTATAAGGGTCTGCAAGCCGCAGATACACTTACATCACGCCATCTTGACGCACCCTTGTCTATAAATCCTTCGCCGAAAAGCTTTAGTGAAAGCTTTAAAACTACACCGTCAAACTTAAATAACCTTAAAAATACAAGTGTATCCATACCCAAGGGTGTGTTTACGGTAGTAACCGGTGTAGCAGGCTCAGGTAAGTCCACGCTTATACATCAGGTATTTGCCGAACAATATCCCGAAGCCATAGTAATAGACCAAGGTGCAGTGTCGGCCAATTCCCGCTCCAACCCCGCAACATATACAGGTATTATGGACCATATAAGGCAGGAGTTTGCCGCCGCAACGGGCGAGTCGGCTTCTCTTTTCAGCTTTAATTCCGAAGGTGCTTGCGAAGCATGTCATGGGCTTGGATATATAGAAATGGATTTATCTTTTATGGATGCCGTAAAGAATATATGCGAAGATTGCGGCGGTAAGCGCTTTAAAAGAGAAGTGCTTGAGATGACTGTGAAAGGCAAATCTATAAGCGATATAATGGAGATGACCATACTCGAGGCCTTGGATTTCTTCGAGAGCAAGGATATTAAAAATAAGTTGAAAAACATACAAGAAGTCGGTCTTTCCTATCTAACACTAGGGCAGCCGTTAAACACCTTATCCGGCGGTGAATGCCAGCGTATAAAACTCGCAAAAGAACTTAATAAAAAGGGTAATATTTATATTATGGACGAACCCACAACAGGTCTGCATTTCTCTGACATAACAAATATCCTGGCCATCATTGCAAAGCTGGTGAAGGGCGGCAATACGGTTGTTACCATAGAGCATAACCTGGATATCATACGCTCTGCGGACTGGATTATAGACCTTGGGCCGGGAGCAGGGCATCATGGCGGAGAGATACTTTTTGCCGGAGAGCCAAAGGAACTTAAAAGCTGTGAAAGGTCACTTACCGGCAAGTATTTATAAACGGCACTGTCACTTTAATTTTCATATGTTAACAAAAATTTTTAAAACCTCTTGACATTTGCATAAACATGGTATTATAATGGTTGTACCGCATCCCCTATCGGTTGTGGTATGTTATGTATATTGGAGCCGCCCTTGCTCGTCAAAGCCAAAAAGCGGTTCCAAGCTCGAAAAAAGGAATATGTTCGTCCAACTCTTGACCAGACATAACGAACACATTCCCCACATCGAGCATCAGCCCGTGAGTAAATTATAACTCACCTTGGGCTTACTTGTCAAGCACAAACCAAAAGGTGAGTCTTTTATTTTTACAAGATAGGAGATATGCCGGTGCCAAAAATCATTTTATTAAGAGGTAATTCCGGTTGCGGCAAATCCACGGTAGCCAAAATCCTGCAAAAGAAAATAGGAAGCGGCACTTTGCTTATTTCACAAGACTATGTACGAAGAGAAATGCTTTGGGTAAAAGACAGACCAAATAATCAAGCTGTTGATTTACTGAGAAACCTCGTTGTATACGGACACCAAAACTGTAGTATCTCCATTTTGGAAGGAATACTTTACACAGAGATTTATAAGGGCTTATTTAATCAGATAGAAGAACTATATGCAGGGCAAATCTTTGCATATTATTTTGATATTCCTTTTGAAGAGACATTGAAAAGGCACAGCACAAAGCCAAATTCGCATGAGTTTGGAGAGAATGAAATGAGAAAATGGTGGCGAGAAAAAGATTTGCTGATAAATATTTGCGAGAAAATTATACACAAAGATATGAGTATAGATGATGCAGTTAATCTCGTTTATCAAGATATAACAGGTGTTTAGCTTCACTTGGTAAGCCCAATAAAAAATCGTCAGACCTTTACAACCTGACGAAAAACCCAATTTAAGCTGATACCGGGATTCGAACCCGGGAACCTCTTCCTTACCAAGGAAGCGCTCTACCTACTGAGCTATACCAGCAACAAAAGTTATTCTATCATAGAGATTTGGCATAGTCAAGAAAAATTTTTATTATATTTAACCGTTATCAAGAAAAATATTTGCAGGGTATGGTCAAAAATACATCTTCATTGATTTTAAAGCCCATTTTCTCATAATATGCTGATATTTCCCTTGTTGTTTGAACTAACCATTCCGAATCGGGATAGTGTTCGACACACATTTTCACCAATTCTTTGCCAATTCCCATGTTTTGATATTCAGGCAGTACAACCAGGTCATATATTATAGACCTGAACATTTTATCGCTTAATACCCGTACAACATCAACCAAACAGTCATTTTCCCATGCCGAAATTACAATAGTTGAGTTGATAAAGGGCTTATTGTAGTTTTTCAGCATCTCCGGTGTTTCCAACCCGTCCGACCAACCTGCTGACACAAATAATTCTTTCAACTGTTTTGACGGCAAATCTTTTCTTGCGGTATTATAAATGATATTCATTTTCCCCCTATATGTTCATAGCCTTTTCAAAAAAGCAGTCTTTTCATTCATATTAAAGCCACATTTCTCATAAAAACGAAGTGTGCTTTCTTTTTTTGATCCGGTCGTTATGGTAATTTTATAGCAGTTATTTTCTTTGGCTATTTCACAGGCTTTGTCTATAAGCGCAGAGGCATGCCCAAGGTTTCTAAAATCAGTATGGGTTACAACATTTTCTATGACCGAATACGGACGGGAATTGTGGGTCAAATTTGGTATAATCACCAGTGTGACAGAAGAAACCACCTTACCTTTCGCATCACAAACAAGTAAGTGATAATCCGGGTTTGCAGTGATTCTCGTTAGCAAAGCGGTAAACTTTGAAACATCTTGAACCTCTTTTGTCAAATGCCCTTTGTATAGTTCATGTAAGTCGCGAGCATCTTCCGGTTCTGCCCTTCTAATCGTCACCAACAGAAAATACCCCTTTTTCAACATTAAAAATTTTTACGCCATGCTGCCTTAAGTAACCCCCAACCGCACTTTCCGCACCGGTTAAAGTAATTATGGTCTGCAAACCTTCAATGCGCCCGAGCAAATAATTTTGACGCCCCGCATCAAGCTCAGACAACACATCATCCAGCAACAAAACAGGCAGATGCCCTTTTTCTGCATGCAGCAAGTCTATTTGAGCCAATTTTACCGCCAGCGCCGCCGTCCTTTGCTGTCCTTGAGAAGCAAAAACCCGGCCGCATATGCCGTTTATCTTAAATTCAATGTCATCTTTGTGTATGCCGTTGCCGGTTGAACCTCTTAATATATCAAAATCCCTGTTCCTTGCCAACTTATCCAAAAATTCATATTCATTAACCTGGTTTTTGTATGCCACAGTTAATTCTTCTTGGTTATCAGTAATTTTCCTCTGATTTTCACAAGCAATTGTTGATAATTTGTCAACAAAAATCCTTCTTGCACTCATTATCTTATTTCCATATAAAACTAACTGGGCATCCCATATTTCCAAACTTTCTATCAGTTTGCGGTTCTTGGTAATTTCTTTTAACAGATTGTTGCGCTGTTTTAATACCCTGTAATACATGCGCAAATCATGATAGTAAGAAGGATACATCTGACACAATTCCATATCCATAAAACGACGGCGCACCCCGGGCCCTGCTTTTACCAAAGATAGGTCCTCCGGCGAAAAAATTACACAGCAAAGACGCCCGAAAAGGTCCCCCAGGCGGCTTGCGGGCAGCCCGTTTATTGTTGTCTCTTTGCCGTCTTTGCTTATGCCGATTTTAATTTCATCAACATAGCCCTGCGATTCCACAGAAATGCGCAAAGCTGTTTCTTTTTGCCCCATCATAATTAAATCTTTGTCCCGGCCGCCTCTATGAGACCTGCTGGTGGCACAAAAATAAACCGACTCCAAAAAATTGGTCTTACCTTGGGCATTTTCACCGTACATAACATTTATACCCTGCCCAAGCTCTATGTCCGCATCCGCTATATTCCTGAAATTTTTTAATATAACTCTATTTATATGCATTTTCAATTAAGCCTTAACGCCGCATGCGCAAAGGAAGCACAAGATATATGTGGTCTTCGCTGCCCTCCGGCTTTATTATGCAAGGTAGATTGGATGATGTAAACTCCATTATAACCTTTTGGTCATCTATCACTTTCAGCGCATCGGTAAGATATCGGGGCTGAAATTCTATTTCCATATCCGGTCCGTCCTGCTCCACCACAACTTCTTCGTATGCAGCTCCCATTTCTGTATTGGATGTAACTATAATGCAACCATCTTCCATCCTAAGCCTTACAGGGCTTTTTTTGGTGTCTCTTGAAATCAAAGAAGCTCTGTCTATACTCTCCAAAAGACTTGTTCTGTCTACAACAATAATCGTTTCTCCTTCTTTGGTAAACACACGGTCATAGTTAATAAAATTACCTTCAAGCAAACGGGATACTATAGTGCAGTTTTGGGTTTCAAAAAGAATATGCTTGTCCGCAATATACAGTTTTGTTACGGATTCATCATCAGCCGTAAGAATTTTGCCCACTTCACCCAAAGTTTTGCCGGGTATAACCACCTTCACCTCATTATCCGCATTGCCTTTAAAATTATATTTCTTTAGGGATATACGGAAGCCGTCAGAAGATACCAGTTTAACATAATCCCGGTCTATTTCCAAAAGCTCCCCGCACAACACAGGCTTGGAGATGTCCTGAGATACAGAAAATATAGTTTGGCGTATCATATTTTTTAGTTCAGCCGAAGGAAGGCTTATGTCATTTATCTTTTCAACCTCGGGCAGCGCAGGAAATTCTTCGGGATTCATTCCAAGTATCTTAAATTCCGCTTTATCTGATTTTATTACCGCAAGTCTTTTTTCATCCACATTTATTGCGATATCGCTTCCGGGCATGCGCCGCACAATATCAAAAAACACTCTTGAATCAAGAGCAACCGACCCTTCTTCCTGCACGTCGGCTTCTATTTTATGCGTTTCTATAGCCAATTCGGTGTCGTTTGCCATAAGCTTAAATCCGCCGTCCGCAGCGGTAAGAAGGCAGCATTCCAATATAGGCATAGTGGTTTTGCTCCCTATTGCTTTTGATACAATATTAATGCTTTCCACAAGTTTGGCTCTATTGCAAATCAATTTCATGATAATCCCCCATGCGATAATTTACATATCATATTAATAATTTAAAGCAGTAGCGGTAGTAGGTGCTGTTGGTTTGTGGGAAAATACTGCTATATGCAGAAACTATGTATTTTTTATGTTAATGGGCTTGGTTAAAATTAGCTTAAAACTTAAGTGTTTTCTAACATTTCCAACATACAGAAAAATACAGTCAAATATCCACAAGTAAATCACCGGTCAATAACCCAATGTCCACACGTCTGTAAACATAAGCTACCGAAAAGCTTACTCACCCTTTATCTTTGCTACAAGCTCCTCCACTTCTTTGTGCATAACTTCGTTTTCGGAAACCTCATTGCTTATCTTGTCGCATGCATGTATAACGGTGGAGTGGTCTCTGCCTCCATATTCTTTACCTATATCGGAAAGGGTCTTGTCTATAAACATTCTGGAAAGATACATGGAAATGTGCCTGGCGTATGTAATGCCTGCCGTGCGCTTTCTGGAGCGTATTTCATCGGGGGTGATTCCGTAATATGCCCCAACAACCTCTTGTATATAAGGTACATTAATGGTGCGTTTTTGTTTTTGGTTAATCATTTCTGCAAGGGTTCTTTCTGCAAATTCTACACTGCAAACGGAGTTGGTCAGTTTTGCTCTGGCTGCTACGGTGCTTAAAGCTCCCTCTAATTCTCTTATATTGGATGAAATGGATTTGGCAATAAAATGTATTACCTCCATATCAACAGCAACTCTTTCGGTCTCGGCTTTTTTCTCCAAAATTGCCATGCGCGTTTCAAGGTCGGGAAGGGAAATATCTGCAATAAGTCCGCTGGCAAAACGGCTGCGCAGCCTGTCTTCCAAAGATTTTAAATCCTTGGGATGCTTGTCGCTGGTAAGGACGATTTGCTTATAGTCGTTATGCAAGGCATTAAAAGTGTGGAAAAATTCCTCCTGCGTGCCTTCTTTGTCTGACAAAAACTGTATGTCATCCACCAGCAGAACATCAACAGTGCGGTATTTGTCACGGAATTCTTGGTTTTTCTTGTTTCTTATGGAGCCGATGAATTCATTGACCAGATTTTCTGATGAAGTATATAAAATTTTGGCGTTTGGGCGGCTGTGCAGCACATGGTTTCCTATGGAATGTATAAGATGTGTTTTGCCAAGGCCTACATCCCCATGCAAAAATAAGGGATTGTAGCGCATCCCCGGTTCTTCTGCAACAGCCATTGCGGCTTCATATGCAAATTCATTGGATTTTCCCTTAACAAAACTTTCAAAAAGATACCTGGAGCGTAAATTTGCGACCTCTGAAAGAGGTCTTTTTGTTGTATCTGCTTCATTATCTGCGCCCACTTCGTTCTCCAGCTTAACCACAACCTCCAAATCTAACTCAAGAGCTTGCTTTATGGCGCCTGCAATCCTACCTGTATAACGAGACAGTACGGTGGTTTTTATGTATTCGTTTTTGGCTAAGAGTATAAAGCATTCTTTATCCATTTTATAAGGCACAAGGGGCGCTATCCAACTGGAAAAGGCAGCAGGGTTAAAGCCGCCCGCCCTAACTTCTTTTGAGACATTTTCCCAAATTTTTTCAATTGTATTTTCCATGTACTACCTCCGTACGGTGTGTGAATTAAACCAAAAGTATATATCATGCAGAAACAAAATAAACCAAAAGCAGATATCAACAATATGTTAATAAGCCCATCCACGGAATAAGCACCAGCGCAAAAGTATTTATAAAAGATACCAATACACCATTCACAAATTTATCCACACGATGTTGAAAATCCTTTGTTTTACAGGCTTCTTTCTCTACCCATTATAACATACGGGCACCAATTCTTCAATAAAAAAACTTGCTGAAACATATGCCAAAAAATCTTAACTATCCTGTAGATTTTGACAAAAAAGTGCATAACGGCAATTGTATGCCCTAAATATGACCGTTTTTAATATCCCAAAGCTCATCCTCCATATTATCAAAAAAGTTGTTATAATCCGTCTCTGTTTCTGCTGCGGTTAAAATTCTGTCGCCTAAAACCGGAAAAATATTGTGATTGTGTGAAGTGTAAGGGGCAAGGATATGGCTGGAAAGCATATATATCTCCCAGGGGCGCAACGCGTCAACAAGTAATTGGCTTGACAAAAAACCTTTTTTATGCGACGAAATATAAGCCGCTTTGGTTAGCCGCCTTGGGGAGATATCTTGCACTTGTGCGGCAGAGAAATTCCATTTATTTGCTTGTTCTGCCGGTAAACCGTTGTACAGTATCCCGTCTAATTCAAACATCAAATGAAGTTTGTCATCCATCATATATATAACGATATTTCCTACGTTCTGGCCTTCTGTAAGAGCGATGCCTCGTGAGAAACCATCTTCTCCTTTGTTCCTGTAAACAAGTCTTGTACCAAAGATTCCTTTAATTGCACAAACCCCATGAAAAGCATATTTTGTGGCCAGAAATGACATGTCGGCAAAATGGTTCATTGTGGAATGCAATATATTGTATCTACCCAATTCATCACCATAAATTTCTCTATAACCCAATCTGTTTTCTAAACCCCCTGTAGTTTGATAAAATAATAAAAAGTGCTTATCTGTGATAGGTATAAGTGAAAACGGGTTTTGGGAAGATGTTATGGTATCTATACGGCGGGCAGGCCCCCATGCGCCGTTTGATTTAATGTTTTGGGACATCAGCATATGTAATGCTTCGCCCTCTATGGGAAGATTATATATAAGGTTTATACCATCTTCGGCCGGTGTGGCTGCAAAACTGCTTGCATTGGAAGTGTCCCTTATTAATGTATGTGTTACAGTATTTTTTTCGTTAAAAAAAGACCTGTTTACGCTGCCCCTGTTATCTCTGGTGAATATTGAGATTTCTTCGCCCAAAAGGCATATGTTGAAATTTTCAGCCACATCATCAAAAAGTATCTTGGCATCTGACCAACTATTGCCGTTATATTTGCACCAAAACAGCTTGCCGTCTTTATGGAAAAATGAAAAAAGACCGTGTGCTGCCACAATATAATTCATAAAATCACCTCATAGAATCATATTGTGCGGGGTTTGGACTTTATGTAGGGGTGTATTAATTTAAGCAAAATCCCCATGATTAATTTTAAGGTCAATCATGGGGATAAAAACATAGAGTTTTGGGAGTGTATGGTTGATGTAAAAACTTACTGTTTGACGAAGGTGTCAGCTTGACCATGCATAAACAATAAATAGTCTTGCCGACGGTAAGACTATTTATCCTGCAACAATCAGGCGCAAAAGAGTGCCGGATTGTTGAAAAGGTAATCCTTTATACCTCGTTTTTTATTACGGGAATCCAAATTTCAACACCATATCCTGACTCTTTATCGCCGAAGTATATTTCCATATCAAAATCACAATCTGCATGTTCATAATTTACAGAGGGGAACCATTCGGAATAGATGCGCTGCCAGGTGTTGTGCAGGTTTTCTTCACCGTTTTCGCCGTTCCAATCAACAGAAAAAGCAGCCCATGTCTGTGCGGGAATGTTCAGCACGGTATATTCCGGCGGAACAGCCAAATCTTTTTTGTAGCATGCCATCATATAACTCATGTCACCGTTTGGGCTATGTGCATATGTTACACCTAAGTCTATTAAATCTAAATCTCCCTGCCTCTTTCCTGCTGCTTTCAAAAGGGCATCGCACTTGCCGTCAGCAACGCAGTCACCCCAAAATTTTGGTATGTCCTCATAGCACTTGCCGTCAATCACGGTTGTTTTTAACTCTAAACCAAATACCTCAAAAGCTTCTTTTTGCTCAATGCGATAATTCATTTCAACATCTCCTATTATTTTGATATGGAGAGTCATCTTGGGAAATGCCTTTAACTGAACGCCTATATTGCGCGCCGACATAGGCATAATGCCATGCAGTTTTTTAAATGCTCTGCTAAATGCTTCCGGTGATTCATAACCGTATTTAAGCGCCACATCTATAACCTTTGCGCTGCTTGTTTGCAATTCCAAAGCTGCAAGCGTGAGCCTCCTGCGGCGTATATATTCTGACAACGGCACACCTGTTATGAATGAAAACATCCTTTGAAAGTGATATGTTGAGCAGCAAGCTATTTGTGCTACGCGGTCATATGAAATTTCATCCGAAAGATTAGATTCTATATAGCTTAGGGCATTATTCATATTGTTAAGCCATTCCATAAGATTTCCCTCCTTTCTTGATAAAGTATATCAAAACAAAGGTTATTTTACCTAACATTTTATGCACAGAAAAGTCATGAGGACGGTTTTTAATAAGAACCGGCATTAAATTGCCAGTTCAAGAATTTTATCTGCCAATAACTTACGTTTCTCCTGCGATAACGGCGGTCTTTCTTGCTGGAGATAGTTGCTCCATCCTACGATGGTTAGGTTTCTGATTTTGCCAACCATAATTTCACACCGCCTGTTTAATTCGATAACGCTATGCAGTGACAATCTTGAAATATGCTTGCCCACATGGCCTATGGCTGTACGCCCATTCACAAAAAGACATTGTATTTGCCCGGTATTTAGGATTGTATGTAACAAACCGCCCCCATGTCTAACAAGCTCTGCCCTTTGTTGGTCGGTCATATTACCCCATTTTGCGCTGGTAGCCCACGGTGATATGTCAAGATTTATAAGGCTGCCTTTATTGTATGAAATTTCTGTGTCGGCAAATAAGTTTTCTATAGGATTAAACCATTGCTTGTATTGATTGGTATGGTAGTAAATGCGCAATGACTCATAAACACCTTGAGCATGTTCTTCGGTAAGCTCCTCATCATCTTTGACACCAAGAACAGAGCGGTCAATCAAACGCTTTTTATTCTTTGGTAATAAATTGTGTTTGGCATCTGTAAATTCTCTGTTGCTTGGGTTGATTGCAATAGTTGCGAATTTTGCGGTTTCAATATCACCAAAGAAAGGTATAGGTACTGATTGCGGCACTATAGGTATTCCTTTTGGGATTGGCTGGCGTATATAATCCAACAATGCTTGTTTCATAAAGAATGTCCCCTATATCTTTTTCCACACAGTATAAATCTCTGTTGCTGTTTGATGTCCCTTTTCAATAAGGGAAAAAATCTCTATAATCTCACCGTTTTGCCTTGTTAAGAGCTTGATTTCCAAATCTTCTCCCAAAAGAGTCTCTTTCTTATACGTCACTTTCAAAGAAACGGCGCGATAGTTATGGTATATATAATCAGGAATATGACAATACACCCACTCCAAATACTTAACATTATTGACGTGGTTATTTGTATCTATATCGCGGCGGGTTGTGGTATAGCTGTGTTCGGAAAAGGGGGTGAAACCACCCGGTTTTGGCAGCGAAAAATCTTTTTTAAGCAAAAAGGGGAAACACTCCCCATATTTTTCGCATATATATTCGGTTGGGCGTATGGGCTTTAAGCTGCTTCTGTCCAGCAATATCCAATTGGAATTAGCCGCAAGCAGAGTTTTACCTTCCGCATCCACAGCTTCAAAGCCCCTTTCGCCGAAATAGGACTTAAATTGTACGGGCCAAGTGGATATGTTGATTTTGTCACCTACTTTAGGATAACCTGCAATTTCCACCTGCCAATGTGTAAGAATCCATACCCAATTCATTTCATCATAATAGTCGAAGGCTCCGTCTATTGAATATGTATGAAACAGTGATGCTTCCTGCACATGGGTCATAAGTCCGGGCAGAGATAAAGTGTTATCCGGCATAAGCCCGTTAAAGCCTATACGGTAATTTACATTAAATTTATTCGGATTTATTTGATTTATCTGACTTATCATTGTCACCCACTCGCTTTCTGTAAGCATAGATGATGGAAAACAGCACCAGCATTGATGTTAATGCGATTATAAGAGCCATAATGTCACGCACGGCAATCAGTATTGCTACACCGCCGGAAAGTATGCTTACTGCATAGAGTATCGCAACGGTTTGCTTGTGAGAAAACCCTCTGTCAATAAGCTTATGGTGAAGATGGCCCCTGTCTGCTCCCATTATTGGCTTATGCGCCAAGAGCCTGCGTATCATCACAAAGGCTGTATCTAAAATAGGCAGTGCCAGAGCCAAAACCACAATCACCACAGACAGCAATGCATATGATTTATATACTCCTATGATAGAGGATACAGCCAGAACATAACCCAAAAATGTGGCTCCTGTATCTCCCATTATTACATCTGCGGGACTGAAATTTCTTGGCAAAAACCCCAGGCATGAACCGGCAAGAGTTGCCGCAAAAACCACCGCCAGAGGACTGCCTGTCATTATGCAAAGAATGGTCATAAACAATGCGGCTATTGATGAAACACCTGCTGCCAGGCCGTCCACGCCGTCTATAAAGTTAACGGCATTAACCAATCCCACTATCCACAATATAGTGATTGGTATAGACAGGGTTGTAAATACTTCCTGAAAAGGCCAGCCGATAAATTCTATGCGGGTGTCGGTAAAAACGACAACCAAAGCGGCCACTATTTGCACGGCAAGCTTTAATTTTGCACCAAGGTGGTAAATATCGTCCAGCATACCCAGACCCACTATAATAAGGCCGCCCACTATAAAGCCTGCAAATTGCAATGTTCTAATCTCTTCCATAAACAAAAGTGCAATGCCCATTGTCACCATAAAGCCTAAAACTATGGCTATGCCGCCCATGCGGGGAATGGGTTTTGTGTGCAGACCCCTTGGTTTTGGTTTATCTATAGCCCCCAGCTTTATGCTGACTTTTCTGGCCCAGGGGGTTAAAAACAGCACCAGTCCGAAAGAAACGGCAAAGACCATTATATAAAGCAGCCAATCATGAACTATATACTCATATTGATACATAATCTACCTCAATTCTAATAAATCAATCCGTCTTTTGTGCCTTTCTTCATGAGAAAAATCTTCATTAAGCCAAGCATCCACAATTTCAACGGCAAGTCCCCGGCCTATAACTCTTCCGCCCATTGCAAGCATATTGGAGTCGTTGTGCTGTCTGGTGGCTTTTGCAGAAAATACATCATGACATAATGCACAGCGTATACCCGCATAGCGGTTTGCGGCAATGGAAATGCCTATGCCTGTTCCGCATATGACTATGCCTTTTGCACACTCTCCGCTTAAAACAGCCTCTGCTGCTTTTTTGCCGAATATGGGATAGTCCGCGGGACTTTCATCATAGGTGCCAAAATCCTTATATTCAAGGCCTGTATCATCTAAATATTTTTTTACATGCTGCATCAGCTCAAAGCCGGCAAAGTCGCAGCCTAATGCAATCATAATATTTCCTCCCAATTTAACTTTTCTATATAACGTTTTAACTGCTCGGCGCAATTCATATATAATGCTTCACTGCCGCCGAAAGGGTCGTTTATGTCATGCTCTTCGCCGCACAACTCTTTTATGGTAAAAATTTTTTCTGCAAAGTTAGGATAGATAGTAACAAGATGTCTTTTGTGCCCATGCGTCATTGTGATTATAATATGGGCAGATATTATGTCTTCATCTTCTGCGGTCTTGGAATTGTGTGCGGAAATATCAATGCCCATTAATTTTTTAACGGCTGTTACAGAATTTATTGAAACTTTTGCGCCCTGTTCCGCAAAAATGCCGCATGACGAAACATAGGCGGATACACCCTGTTTTTTAAGTGCATCTTCGGCAATAGCGGCAGCCATAGGACTGCGGCATGTATTGCCGGTGCAGACAAATAATATTTTATGCATTTTATACCTCCACAATATTGTATGAGGCCGCTTTTTTAAGGCGATTCATAATAGCAACACCAAGCCCCTTTTCTTCCACGGCTTCCACAAAAACTTCCGAAAGCCCTATTTCGTCACATTTGCGTAATACGGAAAAGAGATTTGCTGCAATTTCTGCGGTATTTGCCCCCATGTTTAAAACAGTAAAACCTTCGTAGTGAGATAAGGATTCGGATGCGGCGGCAATGCCGATGTTCCACGTGGAACAATTTTTTGCAAGACTTATTATTTTATTTCTTACTTGCGAGCCTGAACCCCTTACAATCGTCAGTTTAGCTTTTGGTGCATAATGTTTGTATTTCATACCCGGAGATTTAGGCACATCCCCCGAAGCGATTTCTGATATAATTTGAACAGGCCCAATTTCTGCTTCAATCATTTCTTTGGTTACAGAACCGGGTCTTAATATTGCGCAAGGATGGGTTGTGCAGTCTATTACAGTGGATTCCAAGCCGTGTTCGCAATTACCTCCGTCAAGCACCATATCAACCAGACCATCCAAATCAGATAAAACATGAGCAACAGATGTGGGGCTGGGACGGCCTGAAAGATTAGCAGAGGGTGCGGCAATAGGTGTTTCTGCATATTCTATAAGCTTACGGGCAATATCATTTTTCGGCATACGAAGCGCAATAGTTTTTGCCGATGTTCCACGTGGAACATTCTTAGGACGAAAAATTATTGTCAAAGGCCCCGGCCAAAACTTTTCTGCAAGCTTGCGGGCGGCTTCCGGAACAGACTCTGCAATATCATCAAGCTGCGACATATTAGCTATATGCAATATCAAAGGATTGTCCGAAGGACGCCCTTTTACAGCATACACTTTATCACATGCTTTGTCATCAAGCCCGTTTGCACCCAAACCATAAACCGTCTCTGTAGGAAAAGCCACCAAGCCACCATTTTTGATTATGTTTGCCGCTTCTTTGATGCATGGGTCATCTTGAGAAAACACCTTTTTGACTATAGTTTTCATGCAGCCCCACAGCATTTCTTGTATTTTTTGCCGCTTCCGCAAGGGCAAGGGTCGTTGCGGCCAACCTTTTCTCCTTCACGCACAACGGTTTTTGAGGATTTTTGTTCGGCGTAGAGTTTTTCACGCTCTTCTTCGGTATATATATTATTCCATTCAGGCAGAGTAATAAGATGTTTGGCTTTATATTCCACCATCTTTTTGTACAAAGTTTCAAAATCCACATTTGCATCAATTTGGCTGCCTTCTTCAAGTTCGTTCATCTCAAGCTCAATATCCAATGCTTCAGAAATACCGCTTAAAAAACCTGCTGTAAAATCCAGCGGCATATTATATCTTTCGGCCAGCTCAGAAAGGGTGCCGGAAATCTTTGTGTTTTTGGTACTAAGCATTTCTTCATAAATTTTTTGCTCCAGCGGAAGATAATCGTTCCATATCTTTTTAATGGTGTTTCCTTGGTTGTCATAGGCTTTGTTAAGCCAACTTTCGTATATTGTCATAATTCCTCCAAAAATCTTTCTTAAATAGTATTTTATAATAAAAATTAATGTATGTCCAGCATTATAACAATGGCGACAAAAGGCGGGAAAAAGCTTCTTTTATTTTCTGCAAAAAAGACCTGTTTTGATAGTCCGTCACAGTAATTTCCCTGCTGTTTTTTAAATCGGCATAAAACTGCTCTTTAAACCGCCCTGTAAGGACGTGGTCATATATAAACGCGTTAATTTCAAAATTAAGCTTAAAACTGCGTATATCCATATTGGTTGTGCCAACGGACGTGGCTATATTATCTATTATAAGTAATTTTGAGTGTATAAAACCTTCGGTGTATTCATAACACTTAACGCCTGCATTAAGAAGCTCTCCAAGATAGGACAAAGAACACCATTTTACAAATGGATGGTCAGGGTTGGCCGGAATTACTATCCGCACATCTATGCCTGACAATGCGGCAATTTTAAGGCTTTCAAAGATGTTTTCATCAGGGGCAAAATACGGGCTTATTATATAAATGCTTTCATTGGCTTCCGAAATCATTTTAGAAAGCCCGTTGTAAATATTCGCCCATTTGGTGTCCGGACCGCTGGAAACAATTTGAACAAGCGGCATGTCGGCATTTTCGTTATTGTCTATTATATCCGGAAAATATTTGCCGCTCGGCTCAATTTTACAAGCCGGTTTAACAAAATTCCAATCCATAATAAAATGCAGGCCAAGCTCTTTTGCGGCGTCTCCCGATATGCGTATATGCATATCCCGCCAAGAACCAAAACGCTTTACCTGGCCCATGTATTCATCACCTATATTAAAACCGCCTATATAGCCGATATGCCCATCTATTACACAAAGTTTGCGGTGGTTTTGAAAATTTATGCGAAAAAACCCCGGGCGCAGAAAAATACCAAGCTTGCCGCCTGAATGTATAAGCGGCTTAAATATCCGCTTGGGCGTTGTAAAGCATCCTGTGCCATCTATAAGAAGTTTTACTTCAACACCTTCGGCAGCTTTTTCTGACAGAGCCGAAATGATGCTGCGTCCCAAAATATCATTTCTAAAAATATAATATTGTATGTGTATAAAATTTTTGGCGTTTTTTATGTCGTTTAACAAGCTGGAAAACTTGATGTCTCCATCTGCCATTATGTCAACGCGGGAGTTTTGCGTAAGGCATCCTCCTCCGGCAGAAGAGTTAAGAAAAAGTAAGTCCAAAATATGATGTACATGAAGGGTATTTTTAAAATTTGCAATATTTTTTTCTTTGGCATCATCGTTCATGAAGGAAAGTCCGCTTAGGCCCAGCGCTTTAATGCTTGAAAGCATTTGCTGGTTTTGCCGGTATTTGTTGGCGAATGTGCGGTATTTGCGCCCTTCAAGACCAAGAATCATATATAGTATAAAGCCAAGATAAGGAATTAAAAACACCACCATAAGCCACGCCCAGGTAACAGCGGGATTGCGCCTTTCGGAAAAAATTACAACAGCGGCAAAAACTATGTTAAAGATAAAAGCAAATTGCAGAAGCAGGCTGATTATTTGTGAAAACATAGCTTTTTAGGCACCTTTCTTTATTGATGACTAATTATATTATACATGTTTTTTGAGAAAATGTACATAAGATAGTGAATATGTTTTTACAAGAAAATGACCGCCCCCGGTTAAAGTGAGCGGTCATTTATGTTTTTATCATTAAGTCAAGTGTTTTATGAAAAGTTAGAGTTTTGCAGCAAATAAGAACAGGAACTTCGTAGGGGCGTGCCTGTGGCCGCCCGCTGTACGCAATAGGTATACTTGGTCTATACGCAAATTCCGGGCGGTTGCAAGCCGCCCCTACGAAACCCCGGCTAATATATTTTCTTTTCCTTAGCTCACCCTATAATCTAACAACCTCGCTCATATATGACTTACCCAAAACCAAAGCCATCATTTTATCAAATTTTTCTTTGCTGCCGCTTACATAAAAGTTATATTCCGGCTTCCCATCTTCTTTTAACAGGCTCTTTTCTTCTAACATACACTTAAGCCTATTTGCCAAACTTGCCGCAGGGTCAATTATAGAAACCCCATCACCAACAGCCTTTTTTATGCTTTTAATTAACAGCGGATAATGCGTGCATCCCAAAACAAGCGTATCAATTCCGGCTGACGCAAGCCCGGAAAGATAAATTTTTGCCGTTAAATCAGCAACTTCATTATCCACCCAGCCTTCTTCGGCCAAGGGAACAAACAAAGGGCAGGACACGGATGTTACCGAATAACCTTGCTTTACAGCCAAAATGGCCTTTTCATGTGCTTTGCTCTCAATGGTGCCTTCGGTTGCAATAACTCCAATTCGCCCTGTTTTTGTAGCATTAAGCGCTTCTGTAACACCCGGCTCCACCATGCCTATAATGGGCACATCCCCTGCCATATTTGCGGTGCAGTCAAAAACCCTTGCGCTTATTGTGCCGCAGGCAACTACAAGGGCTTTGACTTTATAAGACAACAAAAAATCTAATATCTGACGGGAAAACTGCTGCAGTTCGGATGCGCTTCTGCTGCCATAGGGCGCACGCAGGCTGTCGCCGAAATATATTATATCCTCATGGGGCAGTGTGTTTATAATTTGCTTTGCTACGGTAAGGCCGCCCACTCCGGAATCAAATATGCCTATGGCTTTATTCATGCTTTACTCCTATTCCATAGCCAATTCAATTAATTTATCAACCAGTGCCGATATTCCGACACCCTTCTGCTGCCACAGCATAGGATACATGGATATGCTTGTAAAGCCGGGCATGGTATTTATTTCATTAAAAATAACTTTGTTTGCTGCTTCATCCCAGAAAAAGTCACATCTTGCAAGGCCCTTACATTCGGCGGCCAAGTAAATATCAACAGCTTTGCCGCGGATTTTTTCGGAAACATCATCGGGAAGGTCTGCCGGTACTATTGTACGTGATGTACTGCTTTCGTATTTGGCATTATAATCATAAAATTCTGCTTCATATACAATCTCGCCAACGCCCGATACTTCGGGCGCATCATTGCCTAAAACCGCCACTTCCAATTCTCTTCCGGTAAGCATTTTTTCTGCTATAATTTTGTCGTCATATTTAATGGCTTCGTTTAAAGCCGCAATAAGCGTCTTTTTGTTTACCGCCTTGCTTATACCGACGGAAGAACCTGTGTGCGCGGGCTTTATAAAGCAGGGATAGCCAATTTTATATCTTATGTCTTTTGTTACATCATCCATGCGCATTTCCAAATCTTTTTTGCCAAACACCAAATAGTCTGCCTGATTTATTTTTAAAGTGTCCACAACCATTTTGGTGTGGTCTTTATCCATGCATAATGCCGATGCCGCAACTTTGCTACCCACATACGGAATACCGGATAATTCGCATAATCCTTGTATTGTACCATCTTCGCCATGCTTGCCGTGCAGCACAGGGAAAACCACATCCACATGCATCACCTTGTATTTTTCGCCAACAAGGCGCAAAATGCCGTGGTGAGAGGTATCCGGGCTAAGTACAACGGGGGTTGCAAACTTTTCCCATTGCAAGTTTTTTATATTATCCTTGCCGCCGTCATATAAAAACCACCGTCCGTCTTCCGTTATATAAATGGGCAAGGTAAAATATTTTTCCTCGTCCAAGGCGGTGATAATTGTGGCGGCGGAACGCTTTGAAATTTCATGCTCGCTGGACGCCCCGCCAAAAAGCACGGCAACTACTTTTTTGTCCATATCCATCCTCATTTCTCTTACTTCCTACAACATCATATGTGTATAACTAATCCTTTGAAAGTAGGTTAATAATAATTTTTATTTCATTTTCGTTAAGCGGGCGGCATTCGCCGGGGTTAAGGTTTTCGTCAATGTCGATACCGGCAAAGCATACTCTTTTAAGGGAAGTCACTGCAATGCCCAAAGCCTCAAACATGCGCTTTATCTGGTGAAATTTGCCTTCTTTTATAATTACTTTGCAAGTGTTATCATCCATTATGTGAAGCACTGCGGGCATAGTTTTATATCCATCATCCAATGTGATGCCGCTTTCAAAGGCTTTAACCGTCTTTTCGCCAATTTCGTTATAGCTGTCAACATGGGCGATATACACCTTTTCCACATGTTTTTTGGGGGACAACGCCCTATGTGCAAATCCCCCGTCATTGGTAAGGATTATAAGGCCGGTGGTGTCTTTGTCCAATCGGCCCACGGGAAAAAGGTCAAACCACCCGTATTTTTCCGGCAAAAGGTCAGTAACCACCCGCTCTTCATCATCATATGTGGCCGAAATAACTCCTGCGGGCTTGTTCATCATTAAATAAATATATTTTTCATATTCCACAAGCTCGCTGCCAACATATACCACAGATTTTTCGGGGTCTACCTTAAATTCGGGACGCAAAACAACATTGCCGTCCACTGAAACAACGCCCGCCCGCAGCACAACCTTCACTTCTTTGCGGCTGCCAAAGCCTGTTTGGGATAGTAATTTATCCAGTCTCATCATAGACATTTTATTATCATCTTCTTTTCGTAATTTACTATTGCCATGCTGTCTAAACAACATTATAATTATTATAACGATAAATAAGAATAATGCAAGGGAATTCTTATCGAAGAGCTTTAAAGAGGCGCTCTTAATAAAAAATCTTATTACCTCCCCAAACAGTAAACATGTAAAAAACGGATATTCCGGGTCAAGCCCGGGATGATGGGGATGGATAAATACATATTAAAGGAGAGAACGAAATGGACGAAAGAATCGTAAAACTGGCGCAGAATATCGTAAATTATTCTGTTGACTTAAAGAAGGGCGAAAAGATTTTAATTCAGCATTTTGGGATTGAATCATTGCCTTTGGTACGGCAGATTGTAAAAGAGGTGTACAAAGTGGGCGGCCTGCCTTTTGTAGACAGCAAACTTAACACCGTGCGCCGCGAACTTCTTATGGGCGCAAGCGAGGAGCAGTTTAACCTGCGGGCCGAATTGGACGGCAAGTTTATGAGCGAAATGGATGCCTATGTGGGCATAAGAGGGGACTTAAACCCATCAGAGCTTGCAGATGTACCTTCCGATAAAATGGCTATGTTCCAAAAGTTGTATAACAAGCCTGTACACACCGACATACGTGTGCCGAAAACCAAATGGTCTGTAATGATTTATCCCAACTATTCTTTTGCGCAGGCTATGGACACAAGCCTTGAAGCTTTTGAGGACTTTTATTATAAAGTCTGCAACTTGGACTACGGAAAACTCTCCGCAGCTATGGACAATCTGGTTGAGATGATGAAAAAGACGGATAAAGTGCGTCTTACAGGCCCGGGAACAGACCTGTCCTTCTCTATAAAAGATATGCCGCCCATCAAATGCGCCGGTAAATTTAATATACCGGACGGCGAAGTATATCTGGCACCTGTAAAAGACAGTGTAAACGGCAAAATATCTTATAACTGCGCCAGTGTGTACCAAGGCTTTACATTTGAAAATGTTGCGTTTGAATTTAAAGACGGTAAAATTATTAACGGTTCTGCCAATAATAACGAAAAGTTGACCACAGTACTGGACACGGACGAAGGCGCAAGATATATCGGCGAATTTGCAATCGGCACGAATCCCTATATCAACAAACCTATGAAAAACACCCTGTTTGATGAAAAAATCTGGGGCTCTATCCACTTTACGCCCGGTAATGCATATGATATATCATTTAACGGGAACAGGTCTGCCGTGCATTGGGACCTTGTGCTTATACAAACGCCGGAATTTGGCGGCGGGGAAATGTATTTTGATGATGTACTGGTACGTAAGGATGGGCTTTATGTTGTGGATGAGCTTAAATGCCTTAATCCTGAAAATTTTTAAGCGGGACTGCTGCAATTGTCATAATTTAATTAAAGAAATAACAATAAACGCTTGCGATTTTTAGGACGAAGCAGAAAACGGATACTTCACATTTGAAGTATCCGTTTTTGCTGCACTTTTAGAGATTATGGCGTATGAATGTTTATTTTACACTCCCATTTTCCTTAAATTTCTTAAATGCATGTTCATTTGATTGTGCTTACGATGTAGTGTAATTATTATAGTGCCGTGTTTATGGAAGTTTTTTTGTAAAACACCATTGACTTTAAGATAAAAAAGTTGTAGCATTAAGTGTGTAGAAAACAGAATTATCCTCTAATGTAGTTTTGTTATGAATCAACGCCCAATTGTAGGGGCGGCTTGCAACCGCCCGCTGTACGCGGTAGTTATACTTGGTTTATGCTATAACAGCTAAGAATGTAATTAAAGTACATAAAAGGATAATTATGTAAAAATAAACCGTAAGGGAAGGTGCTTAAATGAAATACGCAAAATTAAATAATGGTTTGGACATACCAATGCTGGGTTTTGGGGTTTTCCAGGTTGCTAACGGCGATGAATGCTATGATGCGGTGAAATGCGCTCTTGAAGCGGGCTATCGTCATATAGATACTGCGGCTGTTTATGGAAACGAAGTTTCTGTGGGCAAAGCTATAAAAGACAGCGGCGTACCGCGCAAAGACATCTTTTTAACTACCAAGGTGTGGAATGAGGTGCAAAGAAGCGGCATTGTTGAAGACGCTTTTAAGAAAAGCCTTGATGATTTAGGAACCGACTATGTGGATTTATATTTGGTTCACTGGCCTGTACGCCCCAAAAAGTATGTGGATACTTGGCTTGAACTTGAAAAGATATATAAAAGCGGCAGGGCAAAAGCCATTGGTGTCAGCAACTTTAAAGAACATCACTTGGACGATATTAAAGCTGCAGGAACTATTGTTCCGGTGATTGACCAAGTGGAATTGCATCCGGAATTTTCGCAAAAACCGCTTAGGAGCTTCTGTAAAGAGCGCGGCATTGTTGTGCAGGCATATACGCCGCTGGGCGGCAGCCGCAATGTGGAAAGGATGCTTGCAAATCCTGTTTTAAATCAAATAGGCAAAAAATACGGCAAATCTGCGGCGCAGGTTATTTTGCGCTGGAATATAGAACAAGAGATTGTTACTATACCCCGCTCCATTAAACCTGAAAGGATAAAAGCCAATTTTGATATTTTTGATTTTGAACTTGACGCAGAAGATATAGCGGCAATAGACAGCATTAATATTGACAATCGTTTGGCTTCTGATCCGGACACTTTTGAATTTTAATAGATATGTCCGCTAACCTGTTTCACACAATCACTACGCGGCCCTGTCGCTTTGCGCTCTCATCATATTTTGAGAAAACCACTCAAAATATGACTGCCTCACAAAATCTGCTAAAGCAGATTACGCTCGGCAAAATTGGTTCAACATGGGTTATCGGGCAAGTCTAATAGTTATCTATCATGTGGTTAAAATAAATGTGAAAATTCATTCGGGAGGACATATATGCCATTATCTGAATTTAAGCAAGGCTATGCCGTTTGCAGCAAAGGCGAGCCGCTGCGAAATCTTTTGTTTATTACAAAGGGAAAAGCAGAAGCGGAAATTTGCGGACAGGTTTTTAATTACGAGCAAGGCGACACAATTGGCCTATGTGCCTTGGGTTCGGGAAGCGTTGCATACACATATACCGCATCAACAGACCTTACTGTTTTTTCATATCCCTTTGAAAATTTTGATACGCTAAGGGGACTTTTGGCTGACAATACAAATATAGCGAATATGATGGCCGGTTCTGTGTGCCGCCAGATTTCAGAATTGCTTACCATGTGGCTGTCGCTTATGAAAGAAGCTGATTTAGCGTATGCAATGGTTAAACGCATATATCCCGAATATGAACGCCTGTGTTCTTTGTATGCTCTTGCATCCAAAAAACTGCCGGGGCTTGAAGAGCTTGCGCAGGCATCAACGAATGAACCTATTGAAGATTGGGTGTACAACTATTACACAGAAATTAATGACATTGACCCTGCCTTAAATAAAGCGCTCTTTATCAAGCCCGGCATTTCTTACGGTTTTGTTCGCCGTGCAGCCAAGGATTTGTTTTATATCCAAAACGCGTGCGAAGTTTACAGAGATTACCTAGACCAAATTGCAAAATTGCTGCTTTGTGAAGATGGTCATGACCTTTTTGCGCTTACTACAGAATTGCATATAAATGTTGCGAACAACAAAAATGCAGATATTGCCGCAGATACGATTGTGACACAGTTGTCAAAGCTGATGCTAAAAATGTCCGGTGTAGACCAAAGTGCTTTTAAAAAGCGCAATGCATTATATAGAGAAGCTTTGATAAATAAGCGCTCCCAAAGGGCGGGCGGCTCATCATCAAATGAAGACATAAAAAATAACCTTTCGGATTCTTTGGATATTATTTTAGAATATTCGGCATGTTCGGAGGAAGTCCGTCACAATTTCATGCGGTGTGTACATGAATATATGAAAATACCTGATAAGGGCAGTGCGGATGATACCGTTTTCCGCTTGCGTAAAGAGATAACGAATGTTTTTTATGATATATACCAGCCTGTATTTATGAAAAGTCTGCATGATACAAATGTACCAACTATAATTAAGATGTTTCTAAATTTTGGCTATGTAGATGCACAGCTTGCGGGAAATGAAAATGCGGATTATTTATATTCTATAGCCGATTCGGTTAAAGGCGACTCCGAAATGGGTATATATACAGTAACAGAATGGCTTACGGCCATTTACAAAGGTGAAAAAGAGCCAAGCCGGAACGACTTTGACGAAGACTATGCCGCAACGGTGGCGCAATTGAAGCAAATGCGCAAAATTGACGACAAAGAAGAAAAAAGGATGCTGGCAGATAACGAAGCGAAAGTTCGTTTCGAGCTTGAAAATGTCTTCCCGGTTGTAAATAAAATCACTTTTGGGCGGATAACCACATTTTGTCCTTTATTTTCAGCGCATAACGCGCAGCGTGACCTGGAAACATCACTTTTAACACCTGCAAAAATCAAAGATGAATTTGACAGCATACTTGCAATTGATTATTCGGCCTATTACCGCAGCACGCTGTATACAACCGCTGAGGGCAATTTATCCAGAGACAATGTGCATATGGAAATTCTTCCGGATATTATTCTTATGCCTAATATGGGTATAAGGAGCGTAATGTGGCAGGAAATTGAGGGCAAAAAACGCACAACGCCTGCACGTATGTTTATTCCTTTGTTTTTGCTGGTAGATTTAAAGCAAATGGTTATAAGACTGACGGGCGAATTTAGATGGGAAATGTGTAAACGCACGCAAGGTTCGCGCTGGAACGATATAACAGACCCGTCTTTGACAAGCCAGTATTTTGACTATCTGCAATTTTACAGGTCTAACAGAGAGCTTTCGCAAGATGTTAAGGCCAGCATTAAAACAGAGCTGACACGTGCGGGAAATTCCTATAAATCAGCGTTTGTATCCAATTATATGGACTGGGTGTTATACGAATCAAACGGCTCGCCCCGCTTAAACAAATTTGCACGCCAGATATTGTCGGAACAATGCCCATTCCCTGCTGAAATAAGGGAAAAGCTAAAGCTTAATCCGTTGTATGCAGAAATGTTGAAAAAGCATAATCTTAAACAGACGCAGGCTGTTAAGCGTATGTCCAATATAATTCAAAAGGCGTCGCAGGATGGAAAGGTACCTGCAAAAGAGCTGCTTAATGAGTTGGAATATTTAAAGAAATAGACTTTATAATTCGTAATTTTCACTATGAAATAGGCTTGTCCAATAAATAAAGGTTAAGGAGCATAATAAATGAAATTATCTAAATACCTGTTTTTGGGAGCATTTTTGCTCTCGCTTGTGTTGTTCATTTCTGCCTGCGGCGCTTTTGGAGGCGGCACCGCCGCCGAGCCGCCGGAACCCGGTATATGGCAAGGGAATGTTTTTATAAATGAGCAGTTGGGACTGCATTTTACAATACCGGATTCTTGGGAAGAGGCGTCGCAGCTGGATATTGCCATAATGGAAACAAATGCGCAGGCAATGGGCGGGGAAGGGCTGGACGATTCTGTTATTCGTGATTTGACAGCTATTAACCATGATACCGGGGCCAGCGTCCAGCTTGTATATACAAGACACGGCCAAAGAGTGCCGGCCGATTCTGAAATTTTTGAAGAAATGTCCGAGGTGCTTGAATCTTTAGGGTTTTCTATTGTTTCAAGGTCAAGCTCTCCTGTCAGAATTGGAAATTATGACTGGATTTACATTGAATATGAAGCCAGAGTTATGGGTACTACTGTGCAGGGACGTCAATACTATTCTATTTCCAATGGATACATAAAAATGATAACCATTACATCACCGCAGTATAGCGAATTATTAGATGTGATTTTTGGATTTTTCAGCGGAGAATACGGTCAGGCGCCGGTGCAGCATACGGCAGAGCTTATGGGTACTTGGTTTTGGGATGAAGATTTTGGATATATGCTTAATTTTAACGATGATGGCACGGGAAGCAGAGGATGGGAATTTTTTATAGAAGATTTTACTTGGCGCACAAACCCCGGCGGCGGCTTACTTATCTATACTGAAATTATGACAGAAAGCTGGACATATTCTGTAAACGGCGGCGTTTTGGTTCTTGACAGCTTAAATTTCCCAGGTGAATCATACAACTATATCAAAGTTGAGATTGACCTCGACGAAGCATTGGTGGGGGAATGGCGTTGGGCGGATGATGATATATTTGTGATGACATTTTACAGCGACGGCACGGGAACGCGCAATTGGATGAATGTTGATGTGCTTGAAGCATTTATGTGGTTTACTTCAAACGGCATGTATTTAGATATATATTCGGACACGATTGATGAAGTGTGGATGTATATGGTATCCGGTAATAACTTGACCATTGAAAGTCTTGATATTCCGGGGCTGGTTTATAATTATGTCAGGAACTGATTTAAAAGTGCTGTGGACTGTACAGTTGCACGGTAATTAGGTTACCATACACACAACTATCGTAGGGGCGGCTTGTAGCCGCCCCTAACTTTGCGTATTGACTCTTACCTTTTATCCTGCGAAAGTTTGTGCTATAATGCTAGTAAGGGCTTTCAATATTTTGTCGATTATCTTGTCAATCGACATCAAGAAAATGATGTCAGTGGTGACACTTCTTTGCGGGAGCTTTGTAATGACAAGCCAATGATTTTGATATATAGTAATTAAACTTAAAAACCATCCCATAAAACTTGTCTTTTTTCACGACTGCATCGTCAGCTCCTCCTAGCGTGCCTTTGGGCACGCGCCGTCGTCGCTTCCTTGCAGTCGTGAAAAAATCCTGCGTTTTCTTGGGACGTTTTTCAAGTTTAATTACTATAGCAAAAAATGTCGAACATGAAGGGATAGATAATCTATGAAATTTGCTGATATGCAATATATAAGGCCTGAGTTGGAGCCAACACAGGCAAGGTATCAAGAGCTGCTTGAAAACTTTAAGGCGGCAAAGACCGCTGAGGAATGTTTTGCGGCGTATAAGGAAATTAACGACTTTTCAGAGCATGTAAACACTATGACCAACCTTGCCTATGTGCGCAAAACGCTTAATACTAAGGACGAGTTTTATGCTGCGGAGCATGAATATTTAGATGAGATAGACCCGTTGCTTGAAGAAGTTTTGCAAGAAATTTCTGCGGCAATGCTTAACTCACCCTTCCGCAAGGAAATGGAGGCGGCATGGGGCAAGCTAATGTTTACCAACCTTGAAATGGAGCTAAAAACCTTTTCACCCGAAATTATTGAGGATATGCAAGAAGAAAACAAACTTTGCAGTGAACACGCTGACCTTATGGCTTCTGCGGAAATCGAGTTTGACGGCAAGATTTTGAACTTATCTGATATGTCGGCCTACTCTGAACACAAAGACAGAGATGTGCGTGTAAAAGCTTGTGAGGCTATGTCTAACTGGTATACAAGCCATGCGGAGCAATTCGACACAATTTTTGACAAGCTGGTAAAACTGCGCACAGGCATGGCTAAAAAACTTGGTTATGAGAGCTTCACAGAGCTTGGCTATTATCGTATGCAAAGAAACTGCTTTGATGAAGCCATGGTGGCGAAGTTTCGTCAAGGCATCATAGAGCATATAGTGCCGCTAACACAAAAGATAAAGGCCGAACAGGCAATTCGTATTGGTGTGGATAAAATCGACATTGCCGATTTGTATTTTAATTATCCTGATGGCAACCCCACGCCTAAAGGCACACCTGACGAGATTTTTGCTCATGGCAAGAAGATGTATGCCGAGCTATCTGATGAAACAAGCGAACTTTTTAATTTTATGCTTGAAAATGACTTATTTGACGTACTATCCAAGCCCGGTAAAGAAGTGGGCGGCTACCAAACGGAGTTTCCTATTTACAAATCACCGTTTATTTTTGCAAACTTTAACGGCACATCGGATGATATTGATGTGCTTACACACGAGGCAGGACATGGCTATGCGTGTTATGTGGCCAAAGACATTTACCCCTATGATTTGCGTGAAGGCAGTGCAGAGATAGGCGAAATACACGCTATGTCCATGGAGTTTTTTGCTTGGCCTTGGATGGAGGGCTTCTTTGGTGCAGATACGCAAAAATATTACCTTAGCCATTTGTCCAAGTCTGTAGAATTTTTGCCTTATGGTGTGATGGTGGATGAGTTTCAGCACCATGTTTATGCCAAGCCTGAAATGACTCCTGCCGAGCGCAATGCATTATGGCTTGAACTTGAGGCGGAATACCGCCCATGGCTTGATATGGCGGGTATACCTTACTGGGCCCAAGGCCGCCGCTGGCAGAACATATCACATATTTATGAAATGCCATTTTATTATATTGACTACTGTTTGGCAGGCATAATGGCTCTAAACTTTTGGGCATTGAACAAAAAAGACCACAAAGACGCATGGGATAAATACGTGCGCCTTGTAAAGTTTGCAGGAACTAAGAATTTTGTGGAGCTTGTTGAAGACAGCGGGTTACCCAACCCCTTTGAGCCGCAAAACTTAAAATTTGTTGCTAAAATGACGCACGAGTGGCTTGATGAGAACAAAATTTGAGGATGTTTTTATACTGTAAATAACATCCATATCACTTTCTTTGCGTAAACCAACCAAGATGGGGTGCCACTCAATCAGGCATCCCATCTTGGTTGGTTTATTGCATACAGCGGGCGGCTACAGACCGCCCATGCGAGATTTGTGCAAGCTTATATTATTGTAAGCAGGACAAAACGTAACATTTCAACGTATTTGAATTATCTCCCCAAAAACTTCAACAGCAATTACAGTATCTAAGTCAAGAGCATAAATCCCATCAAATCTATATCTTGTATTAGTCCTCATAACATTAAGCTCATCATAAAACCCGGTTGAACTTCTAAATATTGCTCTTATTTGTCTGCCATCTTCTGTGTATATGGTTATAGGGCCAATTGAATGTGAAAAATCATCAGCGGCAGAATTAACTATTACAGAAACGGAGGTTATGATAATTTCATAAGCTGCGCTGTGTGCCGGTAAATATTCGCTGCTTATAACAATGCTCTGACCGCTGTATGGCTCTAAAGTGACCGGCCAGTCTATATCAATAACATCAAGAACTATGAAATTACCATAAAGTGCATATTCCTCAAGATTTTCTATATCTATATCAAAAATATATTCTTTGTAGTATGGACGGTTGGTTTCTCTAAGAAACTGATGCAGTGTATTATTAAGCGGCGAGAGTGTAATTCCGTATTCATCCATAAAAAATCCAATTCCAGCTTCTTTTTCGATACGCCTTCCATTTCTGCGCAGATAAAGCTCTATGCGTTCAAACGGCCCTTCATGCGGCAGCCAAGGATTGATATATGGCCTGTGCGGGCCTGTGGTCTGTATGTGAAGCTTGCCGTCCACAATACCTATACCTGATACGGAAAAAGGAACTTCCAAGCCAAAATCTACGCTGTCTTGATTAGGCATAAGTACATAAAACTCATTATTGCGTATTCTGTCAAAGAAATCTAAATCACTTCCGGAATAATATGTCGTGAAAGGAAATAATCCATCTTCAAGAGGCGCATTAGAAATGACGGATGGCTGATGGTTAAGGTCGGTCAGGCCGGGAATAACAGCATGATTGCGCACCCTTTGCATATTAAAATAAATATTGTGTAATGCAAAAGCAATATACCAATCATCAATGGGAATGCTGAACTCAATACGGCTGTGAAGTGTAACAATTCCTGTCTCTCTGTCTATGTGTATAATTTCTAAAGGGCTTGAAGAAAAGAAAAAACTCATAAGAGTGCTAGTATTTTTAGATTCCAAAACAGGCCGTATAGAATAATTTAGAAAAAAACGCCCATCCAAGCGCCGCCCGGCCAAATCTTCCAGCATCACATACAAATCCACCATATTGCCGCGTATGCCTGTGGCAACAAAACCTATACGCATACCGCAATCGGTTATCATGCTCTGTTCGGTATATCCATCAGCATTTATAAATTCTGCGAAACTTACAAATGCAGCTTTTTCTTCGCCTATAATTTCAGCCAGGTGCCTTTGGCCAAAAAATCCAAGAGCGTCAGCGGCGGCTACGCTGGAAATCATTGCTATTACTGCTGCAAAGGCTAGTACAAAGCTCTTTTTGATGATTCTGCGGGGTTTTGTATTTAAATCTTGCGAAAGTGTCTGCAATATTGCTGAAGCATCTGTTTGCATATCGTCAAACTCTTTTTTTATGCGTTTTTCCAGATTATTATTCATCAAACCCACCCTTTCTCAGCTCAGTTTCCAGCTTTCTTCTGGCCCGTTCATATCTCTTACGCAAAGCGGCGGCATTTGTGCCGTAAATTGCTTCTAGTTGCTTATAATCCATTTCATCCACGGCCCGGTTGTATACCAAAGCTCTATCTTTAGCGGACAGGGTATTTAAGGCATTTTTTAACTCCATACTAATGCCGAAATAGTAGTTATCTTCGTAAGAGTCTATATGATTTCCGGAAGCCGCTAAACGCAAAAACAGCCTTTGCCGTTTTTTACGCCTTAATATATTCATGCAGGTGTTGTAGGCAATACGATAAAGCCAGTTTATAAAGGCATCATTGTTTTTAAGGTCAGAAATTCTGACGCTTGCCGCAAGAAAAACTTCTTGGGCAGCGTCCTGTGCCTCATGGTAATCCCAAAGAAGATTGTAGCAATATTTGATGATGTTGCCTCCATATTCTGCTGCTGCCCTGGTTATGTCAATAGCTTCATCTGAAGGTTGATTCGTGGATATCGTATTAGCATTCAAAACGGCACCTCCATTTCCTACTTTTATATACAGACGCTTAGGAACATATATTTGTGACATATCTTTAATTTAAAAAAGCAAGGTCAGTTATTATAACTGCCCCGCTTTTTATAAAAGGTATTTTACCAAAACTTACCTAAGCCAAAGTATCAACAGCCATCCCACAAGACCCAGAACAGCCGCAAAAGCTAATGCCCACGGCAAAATCACTGAAAAGGCCGTACCGCAAATCATAAGAAAATCGGAAAATTTCATTTTTTCTTGTGAATCCTCTTGTTCTTTTGTTTCGCTCTCTGCGTCTTTATTTAAAGCTCCCGGGTCCAACAAAGAGCGCCGAATTATTTCTAAATCTTCATCAACTCTTCTTTTATTTAAAAACATGTCAACACCCCTATACTATTTTAGAATACGCCGTTAACCATATGGCACATTGCAAAATGCCCTGCATCAATTTCCTGATATTCCGGCACGTTTTCTCTGCAAACATCTTTGGCATACGGGCAGCGGGTATGAAAGCGGCAGCCGCTGGGCGGATTTGCCGGAGAAGGGATGTCCCCTTCAAGCAATGTTCTTTTGCGGCTTCCTCTGTTTTTTGGGTCATAAACCGGGGCTGCCGCAAGCAGAACTTCTGTGTACGGATGGCGTGGATTTGAGAAAATCTGCTGTTTAGACCCCATTTCAACCATCTGCCCAAGATACATAACCCCAACTTCATCACTTATAAACTTTACAACGGAAAGGTCATGAGAAATGAAAAGATAACTAAGCCCCATCTCTTCCTGTAAATCTTTTAATAAATTGATTATCTGCGATTGTATTGAAACGTCAAGCGCAGAAACGGCTTCATCACACACAACAAATTCCGGCCTTACTGCAAGGGCCCGGGCAATCCCTATCCTTTGGCGCTGGCCGCCGGAAAACTGATGTGGATAGCGCGTGGCTTGTTCTTTTGTCAAGCCGCATCTTACAATCATCTCTATAACTTTTTCCTGCATCTCGCGGTTATTTCTTACGAGATTATGTTCTCTAAGTGCTTCGCCCACAAGTTCAAATACAGGCAAGCGGGGATTAAGAGAAGAATATGGGTCCTGAAAAATAATCTGCATTTTTGTGCGCAGGTCTTTCAGTTCTTTAGGCTTTTTTGTATAGACATCTTCGCCTTTAAAAAGGGATTCGCCTGATGTAGGCGGATGAAGTTTAAGAAGTGTACGTCCGGTAGTGGTTTTTCCGCAGCCTGACTCCCCAACCAGCCCCAAGGTTTTGCCCTTTTTAATTTTAAAGCTTACATCATCAACAGCTTTTACATGTCCCACAACACGTTTAAGCACCCCTTTTTTTATGGGGAAATATTTTTTTAAATTACGCACTTCCAATAAATACTCGTCTTTATTCATTACCCACTCCCCCTTTTATATGTAACCAGCAAGCGACGGTGTGCCCATCAGAAATCCGCATTTCCTCCGGAAATTCTTCGGCACAGCGAGGCCCTGCCTTGTCGCATCTTGGATGGAACGGACAGCCGCCGGGCTTTGAATTAAGGTCAGGAACATTGCCGGGGATAACTTCCAATCTGTCGGCATCTGTTTCTAAATCGGGTTTAGAGCGGATAAGGCCGATTGTATACGGATGCTTCGGATTTTCAAAAATATCCACAACATCAGCCACTTCCACAACTTTGCCGGAATACATAACCATAACCCTGTCCGCCATTTCGGCGATAACGCCCAAATCGTGGGTGATAAATATTATTGATGCGTTAATCTTTGATTTTAAATCATTCATCAAATGCAAAACCTGTGCTTGAATTGTAACATCAAGCGCTGTTGTAGGCTCGTCCGCAATAAGCAATTTTGGCCTGCATGCAAGAGCAAGGGCAATCATGCACCGCTGGCACATGCCGCCTGATAAAGTAAAGGGATATTCATTTGCAATACGTTCTGCATTAGGAATTCTAACAAGATTAAGCAGCTGTACAACTTCCGCTTTTGCTTCTCTTTTGCTGAGATTTTGATGTAAAATCATGGCCTCGGCAATTTGGTCACCAATGGTTTTTATGGGATTTAAAGAAGTCATTGGTTCTTGGAATATAATAGAAATATCATTGCCGCGGATAGAGCGCATTTCATCATTGGATATTTTCAATAAATCTTTGCCTTCAAATAAAATCTCTCCGCCGGCATATTTAGCGGGAGGACTGTCCAAAAGCCGCAAAATCCCCATGCTGGATACTGATTTACCGCAGCCTGATTCGCCTACTATGCCCAAAGTTTCACCTTCATTAACATAATAGGATATATCATCAACAGCTTTAAGCTCTTTGCCGTCTTGCATAAAATAAATTTTTAAATTTTTCATTTCAAGCAATTTCTTTGCCATCAAGCCTTCCTCCTACCTTCCTCTGCCTTTTGGGTCAACTGCATCTCTAAGTCCGTCGCCAACTATATTGAAGCACATAACTGTAAGAAAAATCATTATTCCCGGAGGGATGAAGAGCCAAGGGCGGTTCATAAGATGCATTAAATCTCTTGCGGGCTCTATAAGATTACCCCAAGTGGGGGTTGGAGGGGAAACGCCAAGACCCAAGAAAGACAGGGCGGCTTCAAGCAAAATAACACCTGCCATATTTAAGGTGGCATAAACAATTATAAAAGGCAGAAGATTGGGTAAAAGATGCCGCACAATCCTGCTGAAATCGTTTATGCCCAAAGCCTCGCAGGCTTTCATATATTCTGCTTCACGAAGCATCAATATCTGACCTCTTATTATCCTGGTTATCCCGGGCCATGTCAAGGCTGCAAAGGTAGTTATCAATGTTGACATGCTGTTGCCGAAAAGGGCCACAATAACAATTGCTGTCATCATAAAAGGCAGAGATAAAACCATTTCAGAGACGCGCATGATAAATGTGTCTATCCATTTTCCGTAAAAGCCCGAAAGGCCGCCTAAAACAAAGCCCATAAGGGTTGTTATTGCCGTAACCACAAGGCCTATGCCAAGAGAAACCCTGCCGCCAACAAAAAGCCTTGTAAATAAATCACGTCCTATAATATCTGTGCCCAGCCAGTGTGTTGAAGAAGGGGGCATAAATCTATTATCATTAAAAAATACAGACATTGAGTATGGAGAAAAAATCGGCACAAAAATTGTTGAAAGAATTATTAAAACGAGGATAACAAGGGCACTTACAGAGAACTTGTTTTTCATAAATTGCTTTGCAACAACAGCAAGATAAGACTCGCTTTTATTAGCTTTTAAAACTTCATTTCCTTTAATTGCTTGTTGACTCATATTTTCTCCTCCTTTTAGTCATATTTAACCCGCGGGTCTGCCACTGCATATAAAATCTCTGTTACAAGGGCTGCTACCAGTGTGATAATGGCAATCATAGTCATCATGCCTATAATGATGGGGAAGTTACGTCCATTAACTGCTTGAAGCATTATCTGACCAAGGCCCGGAAGGCCAAAAACCGCTTCAGTGATAGCGGAACCTGAGAAGAGTATGGGCAATTGCAATCCCATCAGGGTGATAATAGGTATTAATGCATTGCGCATAGCATGACGGAATATTACTTTCTTTTCTTTAAGGCCTTTGGCTCTGGCTGTTCTGATATAATCTGAATTGATTATCTCCAGCATAGAAGTGCGGGTATAGCGCATATAGCCGGCAGCTCCGGAAAAACCAAGAGCAATAACGGGCAGTATTAAATGCCATCCCCTGTCAAGCCAAATTTGCAATATAGTTTCATTTCTGCCGAAAGGCGGCGGTGAACCAAAGCCCATTATTGGGGTCCAGCCCAAATTAACAGAGAAAATCAATATAAGAATTACACCAAAGAAGAAAGTAGGCATACTTATGCCGATAAAGGCTACTACAGAACAAATTTTATCAATTATCCTGCCCTTATAAACCGCACTTAAAACACCGAGTGGTATGCCTATAAGCATGGAAGCAAGCATGGAAGCTATGGAAAGGGTTAATGTAGCGGGAAGGGCAGTTGATATCATTTCTGAAACGGGGCGTCTATGGGTAATAGATTCGCCGAAATCCCCTCTTACGGCATCCGATACCCAATTGAAAAATCTTTCATGTAAAGGCAAATGCAAGCCAAAGCGGGCAAGCATTCTTTCTCTTTGAGCAGGGGAAACCCGGGGATCTTGCATATCAGCAAGGGGTTGGCCGGGTGCAAGTTCTGTAATGATAAATAAAATAATTAAAATCCCAAGAAAAACAGGAATGATTTGCAAAATGCGGCGAATGATAAAACCGGTCATATTAATCCTCCTTTTATTGTTTTCTATATATACAAAAACCCCACTAGATACCCATATAGGGCAACCAATGGGGTTTTCCTAGCTTTTTAAATTATCATTTAGAAGGAATTATTCCAACCAAGTTCCTTGCTGCCAAATGGCTTGAGACCATCTCATAAATGCTCCGTTGTGAAGATTATGAACATCATTGGAGAATCCCCAAAGGTTCATGCCGTTTGAAAGCACCCAAACAGGAAGATAATAGTTTGTTAAAGCCGCAATTTCATGATAGATTCTGATGCGCTCTTCATGGTCAAATTCTGTTGCACCTTGGTCAATCAAATCAATAAGTCTTTGATCTCTGAATCCGCTGTTAAAGAATGTTCCTGCCACATTTTGACCATCAGAACCATCCCATAAGCCGCCTGTTAAATCAGGGTCAATGGCCATAACCCAACCCATTTGGAAAATATCAAATTGCTTTTCACCGGGAGGCATACCTGTTGTCATGTCAGAAACCGTTGTAAAGTCCATCATTTGGATATCAAGCTCTACACCAAGCTCGCCCCATGTATGATAAGCCATACCGGTTATGATGCCGGGCCAAGCTGCTTCATGATAGATAAGCCAATTCAATGAAAAGCGCTCGCCGTCTCTGTAGCGGAAGCCGTTGTCAGCCATAAGCCATCCTGCTTCGTCCATCAATTCATGCGCTCTTTCCATATTGAAATCATAGTTGTTAAGAGCATCTACCCCGGGGAAAGCCCAAGAAACAGGAGAAAACGGAGAATTGCCTACAGAACGGAGATACGGGCTTCCTGTATCTGCAATTATATATGCTTCAGTGTCAAAAGCATAAGCGAGGGCTTGACGCACTCTATGGTCAGACAAATGAGGGCGTAAAGTGTTGAATGTAACATGTCTTAAAGTGTTTGCCACGAAAAGATTGTCTCTTATATGGGCGGCACCTTCCAATGCAGCATGGTTATCTACTGTTACGGATGGTTCACCAACATGAATTTCTCCTGCGAGTAAAGCAGGTACAATACTTTCAGTAGGCACTTCACGCATAATAATACCAGCCAAGTTAATTTCTACATCGGGATTCCAATGATTTTCATTTCTTTCAAATTCAATCCATTGTTGGAACATGTAGTCAACAAACACAAATGGACCGCTGCCGAAAGGCCTGTCAATTAAAGCCATGAAATCTTCCCAAGCTTCAAAAGCATAGTATTCGCGGCTCAAAATCCCATAACCGAAATTCCAAATTGTTTGAGGTCCTGTTTGTGTGTGGTTGAATTGGATTGTGTGATCGTCGATAATAACAATGCCTTCAACGCTGTCTGCCAAACCATCCCTAAATTCTACTGCGCCAATTATATCTTGCACATCGCCGAAACGAGGGCCGTCATAAAGGGGATGGGCCATTGTTGTAAAGGTAAAGGCAACGTCATGAGCTGTAAGAGGGCTTCCGTCAGAGAAGGTTGCTCTTGGGTCAAGAAAGAATGTGTATGTAAGATTATTGTTAGTAATCTCCCAATGAGTAGCTACGCGCGGTATAGGATTGCCCGCTGCATCATTTGATATAAGGCCTTCAAAAACAAGGTCATTTACCATAGTGTCATAAAGATTGTTAGACATGATGGAATTAAATACGCCTGCCCAGCCAGTTCCGCCGAAAACTAAAATTCCGTCACGGTTAAGTGCTGCTGTGGGCTCCGGTGCTTCGGTAGGTTCGGGAGCATCCGGAGTTGGTGTTGGAGTGGCTGTATCAGCCGGTGTGCCGGTATCGGCAGGTTCTGTTGTTGTACCGCCTCCGCAAGCGGCAATGAACAGAACAGCGGCCAAGAGGGCCAGCGTAAGGAATGCTTGCAATACCTTTTTTGTTCGCATAAAATAAATTCCTCCTTCAAATTTAAAATCGTCTGCTTTTATAACGGAAACTTTTTTAAAATCCGCCTAAAATGCAATTTTACAGCCATTTCACTTAAAAAAGTGCTTTTGGTTGTAACGCAAACTTAATACTTGCGTAATGAAATGATATCATACTTTTTATTATTTGTCAATAGTTTTTTTATAATATATATGGACAGATTTGAAATTATATAATATCCGCTTTTTGACCTTATTTATATTTATGGTAAAACCCGCTTTTTATAAATATAAAAAGAGCGCCAATGCCGGGCATTGGCGCTTGTTTAATTAATTTATTTCGCTGCTTTTTATATTGTTGTTTTCATCCTCATGCTCTTCGCCGGTTTCTTTCTGAAAATTAGCAAGCTGACTTTCTTGCATTTTGGCACTTTCACGGTACATACTGCTGACAGACATTTTTAAAGCGGCATTCAGCCCCGCAATACCTTCATTAAGCTTCGCAAACTGACGGTTTCTAAAATCATCATTGCCAAAGCCTGACTGCGCATGATAAAGAAGGTCTGTTTCTCCATTGCCCAAAGGTATAATACCGACATTTACATAATTGCTGTTTTTGCTGAACATGGCACGTTCAATATGCCCGGCTTCGGAGATTAAATTAGCCCTGACACGTTTTAAATTGGCCATGTTATCCTGCTCTGCCGCTAAACGTGTCAAGCTGCTTATGCTGTCACGCTGCTTTCTGTCATGTGCTTCTTCGGGACATTCTTCTGTTTCGTTTTGGGTGGGCTTCTCTTCACTTGCCTTGGTAGTTTCTTCAATCACGGCCTTTGTCCGCATCATTTCACGCTCGGCGGCAGCTTTTTCACGCTCCATCCGCCCTTCAATGATGTGATTAATTTGGTCTGAAAGACCGGAAATCACCCGGGACCTAAGCTCGAAATCCATGTCAGACATGCCAGCTTCTTTTATTTTTGATTCAAGCCGTGCAATGCGCGCATCCTCTCGCTCGCGCAGCTGCATCTCCATCTTTCTTTCCTGCACACGCTGCTGCATGATGTTTTCACGCCTTGCATTCCTATTATTTGCGCGTCTTTCGTTTCCAAAAACCCTTGATGCGCCAAAGTCTGTGTTGGCAAGAGAATTATTTGGTGAAATTCTAATGACAGCCCCCTCCTTCCGTGGAAAATAATATCCTATATTGATATCGTCAATTTGCTGACTTTTCTTAACTTTTAGTTAATATAAGCTTATTATCATCCTTTAAGCCCTTTTTTCTTATACGCAATTACGAACAAAACGGCAAAAACCACAAGATTCCCCAGGATAATAAGACCTGACCTTACAAAATCCCCGGCGGCGTCCCCTATGGTAAGATAGTTGCCCATAAGGGTTAAATCTCCTATGCGCAGGAATATTTGCATGGTAAATAAAGCATAACCGGCGGTTTGAATTGCTTCATTAAAAGCTGAAAGGAAAGGTACAAAGCCTATAACCAGCATCAACGGAGTGTAAATTGCCGAGCATTGCTGAACATTTTTAGAAAATATACCCACAACAGCGCCCAATATGGCGGAAGGTATGCAGCCCAAAAGAGACAGAATCATAAAGACCAGCAAAACTTCGGGGCTGTAGCCGCCTATAAGGCCAAAAATAAGTAGAGTCGGCACGGCCAAAATCATTACAAAGCCATATAGTCCCAGCAGATATTGATGCGGCTTTACGCCTGCCATCATTAAAAAGCGCAGACTTTTGTACTCTACATCTTCCGCAATAGAATTTGCAACGGCAACAAGAGGTGTTCCGCCAACAAACATCATGGCAAATAACACCACAAAACTGGGGTCATCTAAAAATAATGTAAAAACCGCTGCCATTGCAGGATACATTATAAACAAAAGAAGTATTGATACATTCTTCGGTAAGTCATTTAACTGTTTTATAAATATCGCTTTTGCTGCTCTCAATCTAGTTTCACCCCCGTCATTTTAACAAAAACCGCCTCTAAATCCGGCACTGTTTTAAAAGAATCGTGGCGTTTACATATCTCGGTCGGTGCGCCTTGCTCTACAATTGTGCCCTTGTGCAGCAAAACTACATTATCGCATAAGTTTACAGCTTCTTCCATATTATGTGTGGTCAAAAATACAGTGGTTCCCCGGTCCCTTAAACCAAAAATCAGCTTGTGTATACCTCTGGCGGTAACAGGGTCCAAATTGGCAGTAGGTTCATCCAAAAAAAGAACTTTTGGTGAATGTATTATAGCACGCGCAAGGGCAAGGCGCTGCCGCATACCTTTAGACAGCTTGTTTACAGGCTTTTTTGCCGCATCATCAAGACCCACATTGGCAAGGGCTTCGTTTACTTTAGATTTTCCGACACCGTATATACCCGCAAAAAGATTTAAGTTGTCGGCAGAACTCAAGCGGGCATATAATCCGTCTTCTTCCAGCATCAGCCCCACTTGGAGAGGGTCTGCACCTATACTGTGTTCTCCCCCGTCCGCCGTAATTTGCTTGGCCAAAATATTGATGATTGTGGTTTTGCCGGCTCCTGATGGTCCCAAAAGGCCAAAAATTTCCTTTTCTTCTACCGAGAAACTGACATCATGTAAAACAGTCTGCTCTCCGAACCGCTTTACAACATTGGTCATTGATATCAAATTGCTTCCTCCTAACATTATCTTATCTATACTTCACACAATTTTTTTCGCCCTTTGGATTGTGCAAAGAGCGCACAATCGTCGGGTTATACTTAACGCTCTCGCTGTTTTTCTTAAAAACCACTGAAAAACAGCTGCCGCTACAACCCGGGGACGCTTAAAAATTGGTTCAGATTATATAGCAGGCAGGTTCTTAAAGCTTTTATATACATTTATTGATTAGTGATTATATCATATATGGCTGTGCGCAACAAGTATATTTGGCGCTTAGATTGTAATTGCAGTATTGAAAACGGATAATTCCGAAAAAATAACCGCATTGCCAAGAGCAGCGGTTATCTATGATTTTATCTAATAAAATATCAACCATGATTTAAAAATATTACTGCAACAGCTCCAACACCATATTAGGTGCATGATTGCCCTGCACCAGCATAGCCTGGCCCACTTGCTGCAATATATTATTCTTAGTCAAGTTCATCATTTCTTTAGCCATATCTGCGTCATGTATGCGTGATTTTGCGGTGCTTAAATTCTCTGAAGCAACCTCTAAATTTTTTGTGGTATGCTCAAGACGGTTTTGTATAGAACCAAGCGCCCCTCTTTGAGATGTGGCAAAAGACAAAGCAACGTCTATGGCGGCTATTTGATGTGATAAGCTTGCTCCGCTTGCGTTTAAAACACTAAGGCCTTCTATGCCCATCAAGCGGGACGAAACTGTACCGATATTGGTATTTACGCCATGTCCTGCATTTGCACCATTTTGAAACCAAAATCCCGCGCTTTCGTTTATTTCCAAAGGACGGGCATCTATAGGAGCAGGCACTTGCGGATTTGACAAGATATTTTGTAAAGCCCTTGCCAAAGGTGCTTGCACATTAAATTGATTCCATGGGCCTGTAAAATTTGTTTCTGCCACCCAAGCCGATATAGTATCGGCCACAATTTGGTTTACTGCCGCTTCACCGCCCGGATTTGTAAGCATAAACGGAAAAGCGTCCTGGCCGGAAATGGTTGCTGTAAAAGGATTTGCAGCATAGTTTATATTCCATAGGGCGGCATCGGCATTATATCCGGGATTTTTTTCAAGGCCGGAAAAACTTCCGTCCAAAATCGGCATATTGCCAAACTGCGTTCTTCTTGCAACTTGGTCTATATCATTAAGAAGCTGCTCTATTTCCAATTGAATAATACTTCTGTCATCCATTCCGCCGTCGTAACGGTATGTATCATTGGAGGCCATGACCAAAAGCTCTCTTATACGCACCAATGCGTCATTAACACCTTCCAAAGCGCCGTCGGCCAATTGTATAAGGCTTATAGAATCCTGATTATTTCTGACGGCCTGGTCCAAGCTAAAGACCTGCGCGCGCATAATTTCAGAAATTCCCAAACCTGCGGCATCATCAGCGGCAGAGTTAAGCCTTACCCCATTTGCCATTCTCTTAGAAGCCTGCGAAGCACCGCTGGCGGCGTTGCGCATGGTTTTGTGGGCTTGCATTGCACGTATATTAGTTCCTATAACCATATTAGACATAGTATCGCTCCTCCATGAAAAGGTATATCATCCATTATTGCTCATTAAATATATATCGGACTGCAAACCCCATGACTTAATACTTTTAAAAAATTTTCCCAAAATAATTTGAAAAACTTAGAAAAAGCTTGACAGTAAATGCGGGTGGGTGTATAATGCTACTAATCAACTTAATACTGGTTAAAAAAGGGACAAATTGCCCTGGTAGTTTGAACGCATCCAGGCAATATGTCCCTCCAGACCCCAACAACAGGGCCTTAGTGAATTATAACTCACCTAGGCTTAATAGTCAAGCCGAACTTAAAAAAAGAAGGGTGAGATTTTTTATGTTCTTTTTAGAAGGCGGTTCAATACCGACTCCAAATCCTATAAACTTATAGGATTAAAACACTGGTGAACATGTGTAGTTCATTTAATAGGCAAAGAAATTTCTGTTTAATGTGCGGCTGATTATGTTGCTTTAGAGAGCGGGACGCTGACCCTGCAAGGAAGCTTTATTTTGCAGCGCAGCATATGCAGGGATGGCGTCATCTGTCCTCGTTTGTAAGTAACGCTGTATGCCCGCTGCTTTATTTAAAAGCAGAGTTAAAGTTGTTAATAGTTAAAACATATTTCAGATTGGCTTGCATGTTGTTGGGGGTTGATTTTTTAAGTATGATATGCAATCATTCTTGAAATCTGGGGTGGTATAGGTATGCATAATTTTTATAAGGCACACAAATATCTGCTCTTTGTGATAAATAAAAATTGATTCCAAATGCCATTTATGTTATAATTGCAATAGTAATCAAAACATATGAGGGTAATATTTATGAGGATACAAAAAATATATCTTGAAACCACATTATTTAATTTCTATTTTGATGAAGACAGGGACGCTCATGCCGATACTGTGAGGCTTTTTGAGGATATTGCGCAAGGTAAATATGATGCATATACTTCAATTTATGTGGTTAACGAGCTTGCTGCAGCTCCATCTATCAAACGAGAAAAAATGATTGGACTTATTGAGCAATACAGGATAGAAGTTTTGCCTGCAAACAAAGAAGCGGATAGATTGGCAGATATTTATATTGAGCAGGGGATTATCCCTGCCAAGTATAAGACTGACGGCATCCATATAGCTATTGCTTCAATAAATAATTTGGGTATAATAATTAGCATGAATTTTCAACATATTGTTAAGCGCAAGGTAAAAATGGGCACAGGGGCTATAAATATCCTGCACAACTACCCTACTACGGAAATTCTTACACCAATGGAGGTGAATGAGTATGAGATCTAGAGAAATTGAAAATGAAATCCAAAGAGCCAGACAGCAAATACATGAAGAAACTAAAGATATGACGGTTGAGGAACGAGTAGAACATATGAACAAGAGGGGCGAAGAATTAGCCGAGAAATACGGTTTTAAGATTCTTACTCCTGAGGAAGTGGATGAGTTGAGAAACGGCATAAGGAAGGCCGTTATTTAGCGTAGAACGAATATAAAATATGTTTTGGCACTGAAAATAATATACCTCCACAAAATGTTAAGTTTTGTGGAGGTATATTATTTGTATTCATTTATTAAACTACAACCACAACCTCAAATCCCCTTTAAATGTCCCGCCAATCTATCAGTAGCATCTAAAATAGGCTCAATAGAGCGGTTCATATTAAGGTGATTAATAACTTCTGCGGCAAATGGGGACATGTCAACATGTTTAAACCATGGTCTGGACAAAATATCGTCCGGTATATAGGTTAAATTGGTAGAGTAAACCCCCGTCAAAGTTCCTTCATCATAAAGATTTTGGAAAGTTGCAATCCCCCTGGTAAAAAGTGCAAAAGTAGTGGCGACAAATATTTTATTTGCCTTTCTGTTTTTTAAATCTCTTATAATTTCTGCGGCAGATTCGCCTGTAGAAAGCATATCATCTATAATTATGATATTTTTACCTTCGACATTCCGGCCCAGATAATCATGCTGTATAATGGGGTTGCGGCCGTCAACTATGCGGGAATAGTCCCTGCGTTTATAAAACATACCAACATCAATGCCCATAACGGTGGAATAGTAAATAGCCCGCTCCATGCCGCCCAAGTCCGGGCTGATGATAAGGAAGTTTTCTTTGTCAGAAACTATGCTTTCCTCGTCCTTAATAAAATCTTTCACAATTTCATATGTGGCATAAAGGTTTTCAAAGGACATCAAAGGTACGGCATTTTGTACGGCGGGATTATGGACATCAAAGGTGATTATATCTTTTACACCAAGGGCCTCCAGTTCCCGCAGGGCCAAGGCGCAGTCCAGCGATTCCCGTCCTTTATTTCTGTCTTGCCTGGAGCCGTACAGCATAGGCATCATTACATTTATTCTTGCCGCCTTGCCGCCGATTGCGCTTACCGCACGCTTAATGTCCTGAAAATGCTCGTCCGGGCCCATGTGGTTTTCGTGTCCGTAAAGGCTGTATGTGCAGCTGTAATTCCCTACATCGCAGAAAACATAAATATCTTTGCCCCTTGCCGTTTCGTTAAGAATGATTTTTCCTTCACCATTGGTAAATCTTATTTCAGAAACATCAATCATAAAGGTGTCAGGGCAGTTAAGCTTATCTTCTCTGCGCATACGCACAAGATGTTCGTCCACTTTTTTGCCGAAATTTTTACAGCTGCTAAGTGCTATAATGCCCAAATCCCCTACATAGTCTATGTCTGTAATCCTTCTTCTGTTGTATTCCATTAATAAACCCCCAGCCGCCTAAAGCCGCCTAATCGTATTTAACAACCGTACGTACATCATAGTCTTTTAATATTTCACGCCCATTTATTGCACATAACTCAATCAAAAAGACAACCGCAACAACTTCGCCGCCCAAATCCGCCACAATATCACAAATGCCTTTGGCTGTGCCGCCTGTTGCCAACAGGTCATCAATGATAACCACCTTTTGTCCCGGCTTAACAGCATCTTTGTGTACCTGAATAGAATCCAGCCCATATTCTAAAAAATATGTCTTGGTAATTACCTCTCCCGGCAGTTTCCCTTTCTTCCTGGCGGGAACAAAGCCCTTGTCCGCACGTGCAGCAATAGGGGCACCAAACATAAAGCCTCTGGATTCCGGTGCTATAACCAAGTCGTATTCCAGGTCTGCAAGCTGCTCTTCAATTTAAACAATAGCGGCATGGAAATGTTCCGGGTCTTTAAGCACGGTGGTTATGTCCCGGTATAATATGCCGGGGCGGGGGAAATCGGGATAAGTTCTGATAACATCTTTTAGGTCCATTTTCTTAACCTTCCTTTAATGTATTAGTCATATCAAAATAGTGACGGATAGTTTGCAGCGGACGCTGCAATGTGATACACATACACGGTACTTCCCTGTAACTTATATATACAAACATACTTTCCGCAAACCAACACACGATATCCTTGTTCGGCAAGCTCCTTATAGGGCGCAAGGGGGTATGATAACGGAAAGGACTCTAATCTCAAAAGGGCAGTCAGAATTTTATCGGTTATCTTGCGTGATGAATCCGGGCCGACTTCATGCAAATGATAATCCGCTATAGAATCCAAATCAACCCATGCCGGATTAAGCAGCTCAACTTTATACTTAGCCACTATACTTAGTCTCCAGCCGTTTTTGCGCTTCGGCAACGGAAACAGTCGGCTCTCCGTTTGCAAGTGACCGTTCTGACTGCGCAAGCCTTGATTTTAATGCCATTAACTGCTCCCGTTTCTCAAAAGCTTCTATGCTCATCACGACAATATCACCTTCGCCATTTTTGGTAATGTATATTGGCTCTCCCATTTCATGCGCAAGAGCAGAAATTTTTCCATAATCATTTCTTAAGGTTGTTGAGGATTTTATTATCATTTTTCTGAATCCTTTCTATAATAATTATACACTTATTATAGAATAATTTTATAATAATATCAACAGAATAAACAGATTTTTTAAAACTTAAAATCCAATATCCTTAACTGCAAACTGGAATTTCCATTCCATTCATTTATTTCTATATGATATGCTATATCCATTTTTATAGTAAGATTTCGTATGCGTCCCGCCAAAAAGCCTTTGCATACCTCTTCGCTGTAGCTGTTTTCAAGCATTTCTGCAAATTTATCCACGCTTTTAAAAGCCACGGCTTTAATAAGGCGCCCGTTTTCACAGCGAAAGCTAAGACGCAGGGTATTGCCGCTTTGCCCTATAATTTCAGCATTTTGAGTATAAACTTCTCTTGTTACAAAAACCGGCTGCTTATTTGCCTTGCCAAACGGCTGCAAACCATCCAAAGACTGTGCCAAATCAAATGTAATATCATCCAGCAAAAGTTCTTTGTCTATGTATATGATGGGCACAAAGTCTTCATCATCCAAGACACAGGCTTCGTTTAACTTCTTGCGCAATATATCTATATTTTCTTCGGCAAGCGTTGCGCCGGCCGCCATTTTATGGCCGCCAAAGCGTATAAATAACTCTTTCACCTTCTGCATTTCTTCGAAAATATTATATTGCTCTATAGAGCGGGCAGAGCCTTTGGCTACATCACCTTCGGCCCTGGTGAACACAATTGCAGGACGGTTTATTGCGTCTTTAATGCGCCCCGCTACAATACCCGCAATGCTTTCATGTATATCCGGCTGATAAATAACCAAAACTTTGTCAAGCTCTTTTTCAGAAATTTCCGCAATGGTTTTCTCAACAAAATTTGCTGTCATTTCTTTGCGCTTCTCATTAAGCTCCACAAGCTTTGCAGCCAGCTCCGCAGAGCGTTTTTCATCATTGCACAAAAACAATTCTATAGCTATTTCGGCCGATTCTAAACGACCGGCTGCATTTATGCAGGGGCCAATAATAAATCCTATGTCAAAAGCGCCTATCTTATTATATTCCAAATTCCGAGCTTTTACAAGTGCATTTAAACCAATATTGGATGATGTTTTTGAATTTAACAGTGCAAGTCCGCATGTTGCTATTATGCGGTTTTCATCCACCAAATCCACCACATCACAAAAAGCGGCTATGGCGGCAAAAATCAACGCTTCGTCGGCTATGTCAAAATCTTTGCCGCAAGTTTCATACAAAAATGCCGCAAATCTATACACAATGCCGGCTGCACTCATTTCTTTGAAAGGATATCCGCATTCTGCCTGCTTAGGGTCAATAATGGCATCGGCATCCGGCAAGCTCTCTGCGTATTCTGTTTCTGTCTGCGGTTCGTGATGGTCAATTATTATAACAGTCATTCCCAATTCTTTTGATGCGGCAACTTCTGCAACAGCCGAAATGCCGTTGTCAACGGTTATTAGTATATCTGATACTGCGCTGATTTTTTCTGCCGCCGCTATATTAAGTCCATATCCTTCATGTTCCCTGTGCGGTATGTAATAAGAACAATCTGCGCCCAGCCCGCTAAGGGCCTTATACATTATAACCGTACTGGCAATGCCGTCCACATCATAATCACCATATATGCAAAACTTCTTGCCGTCCGATATCCCTTTTAGAATAATGTCGCAAGCCGGACGGGTATCTTTCATACTCTTTATGTCCTGCATGTATTTTAATGAGGGATTAAGATATTTTATGGCTGTATTTTTTGTGCGAATCCCGCGGTTGGCTAAAATCTCACATAAAATTGGGCTGATTTTTAATACTTCAGCCATTAAGGGGATGTTTGCATCAGTTTCTTTTGTTATCCAGTGAGCCATACTGCACCTCTAAATATATTAATCTGTTGCATTCTGATATTTTATCAAAATTTATGCTGATTAGCAATAAAAAATAGCGGGCCATCCACGGCAAACGCATGAAGCGTTTGCCCAATGAGGAATTAGGAATTAGGAGTGAGGAATTAAGGAAAATTTGCCTGCGGCAAATTGTTTTAAAGATTTGCCGCAGGCAAATCAACCAAAATTCCTCATT
>Ga0123352_10000503_pt1 | contig 47628 bp, 46 predicted proteins | sample TergutLab28metaG_FD_89700 | JGI IMG/M metagenome (GOLD analysis project Ga0123352, IMG submission 89700) | Labiotermes labralis P1 segment gut microbial communities from Petit-Saut dam, French Guiana - Lab288 P1 | ecosystem: Host-associated > Arthropoda: Insects > Digestive system > Gut ... | reverse complement strand
TGGCGAGGCGGGGACGCGAAGGCATGCTGGATCGCACGTCGAGCGGCCCCAACGCAGCGAGATCGGATGCGAAAGTCCGCGCAGTAGGCGGCGGATAAGGAGACATGCCCTAGGAGTCGAGCCCCGCCTCGTACGCCGCGGAGTCCATCAGCCCGTCGAGCTCGCCGCGATCGCCGGGGACGACCTCGAACAGCCAGCCGTGGCCGTACGCGTCGCTGTTGACGAGCTCGGGCGTCGCGTCCAGCGCGTCGTTGATCGCCACGACCTCGCCTGTGATCGGCGCGTAGACGTCGCTCACCGACTTGGTCGACTCGAGCTCGCCGCACGGCTCCCCCGCCGAGACGGACGCACCGACCTCGGGCAGGGAGACGTAGACGATGTCGCCCAGCGCGTCCTGGGCGTAGTCGGTGATGCCGATGCGCACCGATCCCTCCGCCTCGCCGGGCTCGCGGACCCACTCGTGCTCGGCGGTGTACTTCAGGTCGGCAGGGTTCACGTGCGTGCTCCTCGGTGACTCACGGTGGTTGCTGGGCTGAACGTTACCGACCCGGGATCAGTCGGCGCTGGCGTAGTGCGCGCGGTCGCGCGAGGTGGTCGCGCTGATGTCGATCGAGGAGAGCTGGGCGACCCCGACGTTCGCGCCGTCGTCGTTGAGCTGCTGCTTGGGGCCGAGGGCGAAGTTCATCGCGCCGCTCAGCACGTCGGGGTCGCCGATCACGTCGATGACGTACGGCGCCTGCACCTTGGTGCCGTCGATCTCGAACCCGCCCGCGACCGGCTGGAAGGAGGTCTGTGCGATCACGCGCACCTTGCCGTTGATCTGGATCGCCTCCGCCCCGACGGTCCGGAGCTCCTCGATCGTGTCCAGCATCGAGGAGAGCTTCACCTGACCGGTGTGCTCGGTGATCGTGATCCGGATGCCCGGGCCCGTGACGGGAACCTGACCGGCGAGGATCTGGAGGTTGGAGACCTCGCCGGAGGTCTGGTCGAGCGCCGCCTTGCGCTTGGTCGAGTCGTTGCGCAGGCTCGCGCGCACCCGCTCCAGCCGCGCGATCTCGGCGTCCGCTCGCTGCCGCGTGCCGGACAGCGCGTCGAGGATGTCGATGAGGTCCTGCTGGCTCTGGCCGGCGTAGGTGTCGTCGGTCTCGTTGGCCCGGACCTGCGTCACCGCACCGAAGCCGACGAGCGCGAGCAGCAGGCCGACCACCATCTGGCGCCGGGACGTGCTGCGGACGGCCGCCAGCACCCGCTGCCACGCCATCGACCGGTGAGGCTCGGCGTGGGGGTGCTCCGCCTGGTGGGACTCAGCGGGATCCTCGTGCGGCTCGTGCGGCTCGTGCGGCTCGTGCGGCTCGTGCGGCTCGTCAGGCATGGAACAGGTGCCTTCGGATCGCGGCGACGTTGGTGAAGATGCGGATGCCGAGGACCACGATCACGCCGGTCGAGAGCTGCCCGCCGACACCCAGCCGGTCGCCGAGATAGACGATGCCGGCCGCGATCACCACGTTGCTGAGGAAGGAGACGACGAAGACCTTGTCGTCGAAGATCCCGTCGAGGTAGGCGCGGAGCGCGCCGAAGACGGCATCGAGCGCCGCCACGACGGCGATCGGCAGGTAGGGCTCCAGGCCCGTGGGCACGGCCGGCTTGAAGACCAGGCCGAGGACCACGCCGACCACGAGTCCGAGCACCGCGATCATCCGTTGCCGCCTCTCTTGTCCTTCTTGCCGTGCGTCTTGCCGTGCTTCCTGCCGCTGGAGTCTGCCTTGGTGGACGTCGCCGATCGCAACCGGGTCAGCGACGTGGGCGCGGCAGCCATCCGGACCTGCCCCACGTCGTGCAGGTCGTAGCGGAAATCGTACTGACCGGCCAGCGCGACGAACGCCTGGCCGGCCGCGGAGTTCAAGAAGTCGGCCGACATCTGGTCGGTGTTCCCGATCGCGAGGATGGTGTACGGCGGCGCGACACCGACGCCGTTCACCTCGATGGCGGCGCCCGAGGTGCGGATGCCGGTGCGGGCGGTCACCCGCTGCCCGTTGACGGTGATGGCCTCGGCGCCCGCTCCCCACAGGCCGTCGACCAGCAGCCCGATGTCGGAGTCGCGGATCTCGTCGTTCTGGTCGGCGTACTTCGCGTTGTCGAGGGAGACCCGCAGGGCCGGGCCGGTGACCGGCTGGAAGCCGGTCAGGGCGCCGAGGTCGGTCGCCCGGCCCTGCGCCGCGTTGAGGCGGGCACCGAGCGCCGCCAGCTCTCCGTCGGCCTTGGTGTTCGCGTCGCGGAGGTCTGCCAGGCGCTGCTGGGTCCGGGCGACGCTCCGGCGGTGGTCGTTGATCCGGTCGATCAGGCTCTGCCGGCTCGCGTCCTCGACCGGGGCCTCCCGCGAGGTCTGCACGGCGGCGACGGCCACGAGCATCCCGAACAGGAGCAGGACCACGAGCACGCCGACCCCCCGCGAGGAGCCAGCCCGCACCTCCGCAGCCCCACCCCGCCGACGGCTGGCCGCCTGGTAGTCCTCGTCCATCGACTCCAGCGTGATCAGCGTCAGCAGCGGGGTGCGCGCGCGGTCGAGGTGCTCAGGCATCCAGCTCCTTGCGTCCGGTACGACGCGGCTCGGTGCGGAGCAGCTTGCGGACCTGCCAGGCGTAGAGACCGCCGGCCCACCAGTAGAGCCCGATCCCCCACCCGGCGAAGGCCCAGCCGAAGACCCTGGCGAGCGTCGCGACCGTGCTGTGGCCCTCGCCCAGGAGCAGCAGCGGGAAGGCGTAGAGCAGGTTGAAGGTCGCCGCCTTGCCGAGGAAGTGCACCGGCAGCGCGCTGTAGCCGCGGGTGCGCAGCAGCGGCACGAGCAGCCACATCAGCAGGTCGCGCAGCGGCAGGCAGACCGCGACCCACCACGGGACGACGTGCCGGAGCGCCAGGCCGACCACGACGGCGAGGATGTAGAGCCGGTCGGCGATCGGGTCGAGCAGCTCGCCGACCGTGGACTGCTGGTCGAGCCTGCGGGCGAGCCACCCGTCGGCCCAGTCGGTGACACCGGAGACCGCGAGGACGACCAGGGCGATCGCGTCGAGCCTCGGGCCCAGCACCAGCCACAGGAAGACCGGGATCAGCAGGAGACGCAGCACGCTGATCAGGTTGGGCAGCGTCAGGATCCGGCCCGCGGGGCTCTCCTGGCTGCTCGTCGTCGGGCGGGCCACGGCGGCAACTGTAGTGGGATCGCTCATGGCGTCGGCGCCGACGCTTCGTCGGAGTGGGCGGCGTCACGGATCTCCCCGACGAGCTCCTCGATGACGTCCTCCAGCGCGGCGATCCCCAGGGTGGTGCCGGCATCGTCCACCACCCGCGCCATGTGCGCGCCCCGCCGCTGCAGCACCTCCAGCGTGACGTGCAGCGGATCGTCGCGGTGCACGGTCGCGAAGGGCCTGATCCAGCGGTCGGCGACGGGCCGCTGTCGGCGTACCTCGTCGGGCTCGAGGACGTCCTTGATGTGCAGGTAGCCGACCAGCTGCTCGCCGGCCGCGGCTCCGGGATCGAGCACGGGAAAGCGGCTGAAGCCCGTGGCGGCGCACTGCGCCTCGACCTCCGCGCCGCTCGCGCCCCGCAGCACCGTGGACAGGCTCGCGGGCGCCATCATCACCTCGGCGGTCGTCCGCTCGGTGAACTCCAGGGCGTCGGACAGCCGGGTGGCCTCCTCCTCCTCGATCATCCCCTCGCCCCGGGACTCCTCGACCAGCGCAGCGACCTCCTCGCGGGTGAAGGTGCTGCTGACCTCGTCCTTGGGCTCGATCCGCAGCGCGCGCAGGATCAACCGGGCGAGCCGGTCGATGGCCACGATGACCGGCTTGAGGATCCTCACCAGACCGAACATCGGGGGCGCGAGCACCAGCACGGCGCGCTCGGGCCCCGCGAGGGTGATGTTCTTCGGGACCATCTCGCCGAAGACGACGTGGCAGAAGGCCACCACCGCGAGGGCGATCAGGAAGCCGACGACGTGGACGACCCCGTCGGGCACGTCGATCCGCTCGAAGAGCGGCTCCACGAGGTGCGAGACGGTCGGCTCCGCGATCGCACCGAGCACCAGCGAGCACAGCGTCACGCCGAGCTGGATGCCCGCGATCATCAGCGGCATCTGCTCCAGGGCACGCAGGGTCGTGCGCGCCAGGCGGGAGCCGGCTCGCGCCTGGGGCTCGATCTGGCTGCGACGCGAGGAGATCAGCGAGAACTCCGCGGCCACGAAGAACGCGTTGCCCGCCAGGAGCAGGACCGCCAGCAGGGCGGCGACGAGCGGGCTCACTGCTCGCTCCCCTCGTCGACGCGCAGGTTGAGGCGGTCGACGCGCAGCCCGTCCATGTGCTCGACGGTCAGCCGCGCGACCCGCGGCGGTGCGTCCTCCTCACCCGTCGGCGGGAGGGGTACGACGGCGACGTCGCCGGTCACGGGCACCCGCCCGAGCACCTTCATCATCAGCCCGCCGACGGTGTCGTAGTCCTCGCTCTCGGGGAGTGCGACCCCCTCGGTGAGGTCCTCGACCTCGTCGGGCCGGAGCAGCCCGGACAGCGACCAGGTGCCGTCGCGTCGCAGCCGCCCGCGCTGGCCGAGCCGGTCGTGCTCGTCGGAGATGTCGCCGACGATCTCCTCGACCACGTCCTCGAGGGTGACGATGCCGGCGTGGTCGCCGTACTCGTCGAGCACGATCGCCATCTGGAAGCCGTCCGCGCGCAGCAGGGCCAGCAGCGGGTCCAGCCGCATGCTGTCGGGCACGACGGTCGGCCGGAGCATCAGGTGCTTGATGCGGACGGTCGCCCGCTCGTTGAGCGGCAGCGCGACGGCGTTCTTGACGTGCACCGTGCCGACCACGACGTCGGACTCGTCCAGCACCGGGAACCGGGAGTGGCCGGTCTCGCGGGCGAGCGCGATGACCGCGTCCGCGCGGTCGTGCTCGGAGAGGCTTCGGGTGCGCACACGCGGCGTCATGATCTCGCCGGCGGTGCGGCTGCCGAACTCCACCGAGCGCTCCATCAGCTCGGCCGTGTTCTGGTCGAGGGTGCCGCTGTCGGCCGACCGCTGGATCAGCGAGGCCAGCTCCGCGGAGCTGCGCGCGGATCGGAGCTCCTCCTGCGGCTCCACCCCCAGCCGTCGTACGACGGCGTTGGCGCTGCCGTTGAGGATCCTGATCGGGACGGTTGCCACGGTCGTGAACGCACGCATCGGACGCTGCAGCACCTTGGCGGCACGCAGCGGCATCGCGAGCGCGATGTTCTTCGGCACCAGCTCGCCGATCAGCATCGCGAACACCGTGCTCAGCGCGAGCCCGAGCGCGACCGCCGTGGGGCCGACCGCACCGGCGGGAAGACCGGCGCTGAGGAGCGGAGCGCGCAGGATCGAGGCGATCGCGGGCTGCGCCAGGTAGCCCACGGCCAGGTTCGTCAGCGTGATGCCGACCTGGGCGCCGGACAGCTGGGTCGACAGCGACCGGAGCGCCCGCTGCAGGCCCGCCGAGGCCGTGTCGCCCTCCTCGACGGCGCGGTCGACCTGCGACCGGTCGACGGTCACGAACGCGAACTCCGCCGCGACGAACATCCCGGAGGCCAGCACGAGGAGGATGGCGAGTCCCAGCAGCAGCCAGGCGGTCATCGATGTCCTTCAGAGGGGCGGCACGGGCGAAGCACCCACTCTAACGGGAGCCGCCGGTCGAGTCGCGGTGGCGGCGGCCGACCTCGGCGTACCAGTCGAGGACGCCGGGGTCGTCGACGCTCCCGGGGTCCAGCGCGCCGGACAGGTCCTGGCCGAGCAGCACCTTCTTGACCGGCACCTCGAGCTTCTTGCCGGTCCGCGTGTGGGGCACCCCGGGGGCGGCGTACACCTCGTCGGGGACGTGGCGCGGCGAGGCGTGGGCGCGGACGGCGTCGCGGATCCGCGTCTCCAGGGCGCTGTCCAGGTCCACACCGTCGGCGAGCACCACGAACAGCGGCATCCAGTAGCGGCCGCCGTCCTCCTCGATGCCGAGGACCAGCGCCTCGCGGACCTCGGGCAGCGCCTCGACCGGCTCGTAGATGTCGCCGCTGCCCATCCGGATGCCGTTGCGGTTCAGCGTCGCGTCCGAGCGACCGTGGATGACGACCGAGCCGTGGTCGGTGCGGGTGATCCAGTCGCCGTGGCGCCACACGCCGGGGTAGGTGTCGAAGTAGGCGTCGCGGTAGCGCGCACCGTCGGGGTCGGACCAGAAGAAGATCGGCATCGACGGCATCGGGCGGGTGATCACCAGCTCGCCGACCTCGCCCATGACCGGCTCGCCGGCGGCGTCGTACGCGTCCAGCGCCACGCCGAGGCACGGCCGCGACAGCTCACCCGGCCAGACCGGCACGGCCGGAGCCGGGCCGACGAAGGCGCTGACCACGTCGGTGCCGCCGCTGATCGAGCAGATCTGGACCCCCGGGCCGAGCTCGTCCTGCAGCGCCTCGTGGCTGTTGGCGGGGAACGTCGACCCCGAGATGCCGACCCGCCGCAGCGCGTGCAGGTCGTGGCCGGCCGGGCCGACACCGGCCTTCTGGCAGGCGGCCACGTAGCCCGGGCTCATCCCCAGCGCGGTCACCCCGTGGCGGGAGGCCAGCTCCCACAGCGCGTCCGGCGTCGGGTACGCCGGGCTGCCGTCGTACGCCACCACCGAGGCGCCGGTCAGCAGAGCCCCGACCAGGAAGTTCCACATCATCCAGCTCGGGGTGGTGTACCAGAGCAGCCGCTCCCCCGGACCGAGGTCGAAGTGCAGAGCGGCCACCTTCGCCTGCTCCAGGACCGCGCCGCCGTGGCTGTGCACGATGCCCTTCGGCTTGCCGGTCGTGCCGGAGGAGAACAGCACCCACAGCGGCTGCGCGAACGGCACCGGCAACGGCTCGAGGTCGGCGTCGCGGCCGACCGCGTCACGCCAGGCGTCCGTGCCGATCTCGAGTCGCGCCACGAGGGTGGGCAGCGACGACACGATCTCGTCCACGACGCCCGAGCGGTCGTGCGTCCGGCCCCCGTGGAGGTACGACGACGCGTGCACCAGCAGCGTCGGCTCCAGCTGACCGAAGCGGGCGCACGCCGCCGACGCCGCGTAGTCCATCCCGCACACCGTCCACACCGCGCCGATGCTCGCCGTGGCCAGCATCGCGACGATCGCCTCGGCACCGTTGGGCAGGAAGCCGGCGACCCGGTCGCCCTCCCCCACCCCGAGCTCGCGGAAGGTCGCCGCCAGCGACGCCACCTCGGCCCGCAGCTCGGCCCAGGTCAGCTCGCGGGTCGCCGCCGGGTCCTCGGTCGCGGCCACCACGGCCACCTCGTCGGCCGGGCGGTCGCGGAAGACGCTCGCGGTGTAGTTGAGCCGCGCCTCCGGGAACCAGACCGCGCCCGGCATGCGCTCCTCGGCCAGCGCCGGCCCCGGCAGGTCCTCGCCGAGGTACGACGCGATCGCGCGCCAGAACCCGTCGAGGTCGGCGACCGACCAGCGCCAGAGGTCGTCGTACCCATCGGCGTCGGCGGCGCTCAGCGGCCGTCCGGCGTACGACGACGCGTGCTGGGCGAACTCCTCGATCCGGCTGGGGGTGCTCATGGCGCGACCCTAGTGCCCCGCCCGGGGCACCAGGGCGATGCGATGCGTCAGGAGAGCGGCCGGCTGCTCATGTTGCGCGGGTCGACCGCGTTGCCGACCACGGTGATGCCGTGCTGCCGGCTGGCGTTGGACTTCGCGTCGATCCAGACCGACCAGTACGGCGCGAAGGTGTACCAGCGCATGGTGTGGAACCGACCGGTCTTCCGCACCACCTTGAAGATCTTGCGACCGCAGACGTAGCCCCCGGAGCCGCACTGCCATGCCGTGCCCGGCGATCCGGTCCACTTCCAGTGGCTCTCCGCGGAGGTCGCCGTGCGCCAGCGGGTCACGGTGATGTAGTTCCCGCCGTCGTACGGACAGGTGTAGGACTCGAGGTCGTCGGTGGTGTGGGAGATGCCCGACGGCCGGCAGCTCAGGTCTTTCAGGCCGGAGAAGACCCAGCGGGCGCCGGCCAGGCCGGTCGGCAGGGTCGTGCAGTCGCCGCGGTGCACCACCTTGGTGCCGTTCCAGCACTGGTAGTGGTCGACGGCCGCCTTCGACGTCGGGGCTACCGGCCGCGGGCCGGACCGACGGGTCGTGACGCTCGGACGCGCCTTCGACGCCACGGCGCCCGCGGTCGCGTGCCGGCGAGCAGTGGTCGCGGCGCTCGGCGGCGCGGCGTGGGGCGCGCGGGACCTCGGCGCCCGGTCGCTGGCGCCCTGCCTGGACACGACCCGGCGGGTGGCGTGCGCCGACGGGCTCGCGCTGGTCGTGGCGTCGCTCCCGGTCAGCGCGTCCACCGCGGTCGGCACGCTGCCGCGGGTGAGCGCCACGACCGCCACCACGATCGCCGCCACGGCGACCAGGGAGGTGATCGCGAGCGCCAGCGGTCGCCGTACCCCGCCGGGCTGCGGCAGGTCGATCCGCTGACGTACGGCGGTGGCGGCCGGCAGCGCGACGTGATCGGGTGCCACGGCACGGGCCTGCGCGACCGCCGCCCGCATCGCCGCCGCCGAGGCGTAGCGCTTGTGCGGGTCCTTCGCGAGCGCCGTCCGCAGCACCTGGTTGAGCGCCGTCGCGAACCGGTCCCTGCCCACGACCTGCGGGATCGGCCCGTGGAGGTGACCCATCGCGACCTCGACGTCGGTGCCGACGTACGGCGCGGTGCCGGTCAGCATCGCCCACAGGAGGCAGCCCACCGCGTAGACGTCACCAGCCGGGCCCTGCACGGTCGTCGCCGACTCACCGGAGTGCCGCTCGGGAGCCATGTAGGGGAACGAGCCGACGACGCTCCCGGTGCGGGTCAGCTCGGCGCCGGGCATCGTCGCGATGCCGAAGTCGCACAGGTACGCACGCTCGCCGTCGGCGTCGACCAGGACGTTGCTCGGCTTGATGTCGCGGTGGACGATCCCGGCCGCGTGCGCGTCCGCCAGCCCGTCGAGCACCTGCTCGGTCAGAGCGAGCGCACGGTCGGGTGCCAGCCTGCCGCCGCGCGCCAGCAGCGCCGCGAGGTCGCCGCCACGGACCAGACGGGTGACCAGGTAGGGCCGGCCCGCGTGCTCGCCGTGGTCGTGGACGGCCACGATGTGCGGGCTGTCGATCCGCGACATCGCGACGGCCTCGCGACGGAACCGCTCGCGGAACTCCGGATCGTCCGCGAGGTCGCCGCCGATGACCTTGATGGCGACGTCGCGCTCGAGGGAGGTGTCACGCGCGGCGAACACGACCCCCATCCCGCCCTGGCCGAGGCGGTCGGTCAGCAGGAACCGGCCGATCCGGTCGCCGGTTTGAGGTGTCCCGAGCACCCGTCCAGGCTAGTGCTTCTCCCGGTCGCGCCGAAGGCACACGGTGGTCAGACGGCGGTCGGCCGGGCCGGCAGCCAGCCCTGTGTCTCGTCGTACTGCCGGATCATGCGGGCAGGCACTCCGCCGACGACCGTGTGGTCGGGGACCGCCCCGCGCACCACCGAGCCGGCGGCCACGACCACGTTCCGTCCGATGGTGGTCCCGGGCAGGATCATCGCGCCGTGGCCGATCCAAGAGCCCGGGCCGATCCGCACCGGCTGGTGCTCGCCGAACTGACGGCCGATGGGCTGGTCGGGGTCCTGGTAGCCGTGGCTGGCGTCGGACACGAACACGTCCTGGCCGAACCAAACGTCGTCCGCGATCTCGATCGACTCGTGTGCCGTGATGCAGGCACGGGCACCGATCACGCAGCGGTCGCCGATGACCAGCGCCCGCTCGGGCAGCACCGACTGGCCGGGGCCGTAGCCGACCGAGAGCGTGGAGTACTTGCCGATCAGCGTGTCGCGCCCGACGTGGATCTGCTCGGTCCCGAACACGGTCGCGAGCGGGAACGCCAGGCAGCTGCCCGCGCCGAACGCGCCGAAGCCCTCCGCCAGCCGGCTGTCCGGGCCGATGTCGCCCATGCGCTCGAGCCAGTGCCAGGCGGAGTGGACGAGGTGGTTCAGGACGCGGCGCACGGCGCGGACGCTATCAATCCCCGGCCGCACCAGGCTCAGATCAGTCCTCGGGAAGCTCCCGTGTCGACACCAGCAGGCGCGCGACCTCGATGAGCTTGACGTTGTTCGCCTGGGAGTAGCGGCGGAGCACGTCGAACGCGCGGCGGTCGTCGAGGTCGAAGCGCTCCATCAGGATGCCCTGCGCCTGTCCGACGAGCTTTCGACCGTCGATCGCCTGGTGCAGTGACTCCTCGTTGCGCGCGGAGGCAAGGGCGATCGAGGCGTGCCGCCCCACGATCTCGGCCGTCGCGATGGCGTTCTCGTCGAACCAGCGCGGGCGCTCGGCGTAGAAGGTGATCGCGCCGAGGGTGACCTCGGAGGTCCACAGCCGCACCGACAGCGCGCTGCCGATCCCGAGCGCCGCGACCGCCTCACCCCAGCGGACCTCCGGGTAGGCCGCGACCGCCGGCGCGTGCACGGTGTGCATCTCGCCGACGGCGTCCCAGGCCGGGCCGGCCTCGAACTCGAGCTGGAGCCGGTCGGCCTTCTCGGCCACCGGCTCGGTGCCGGGCCCGGGCTCGGCGAGTCGGCCTCGCCGGGTCAGGAGCACCCCGGCCGAGCCGCTGCCCACGAGCGCGGGCGCGGCCTCCACGAGAAGCTCGAGCGTCTCCTCGAGTCCTTCGGTGCTGTGCAGCTCGTGAGCGAGCTTGGAGAAGGTCACAGCGGCTGCGTGCTGATCCACGCGGCGGCCTCCAGGTGAATGGTGGGGTGGGAGAACTCCCATTCTGGCGCCCCGGCGTACGGACTGGTAGCCCCCACCCCCATGTCGCCCCGGGACCTCGCTGCGCGAGCAGTGCTCAGCGGCCGACGGCACGCTCCAGCTCGGCCTTGTTCATCTTCGACCGGCCCTCGATCCCCTTCTTGCGGGCCTCCTCGTAGAGCTGGTCCCGCGTCCGGCCGCCGGAGCCCTTGTGGGAGCGCAGGCCACCGCGTCGTCCGGACGAGATGTCCTCGGTCGACGTACGGCTGTGCGACGTCGACTCACCGTGTCGCGCCCGCTCCTTGTTTACGGTCCGCGAGGCGATCTCCTCGGCCTCGGACTCGCTGCGGCCGCGGTCCTCGAGCTCGTCGCGGATGTGGTCGTACTGACGTTCGCGCTTCTTGCTCCATGCCTGCTGCGGCATGACGATCCTCCTCGGTCAGAAGTGCTTCCAGCTGACCCTCCGGCGGTACCCGCGGCTCGGTGGGCCATGCACCCTCATCCTCAGGTGGAGGCTTGGCAACGGACAGCTGACAGCGATATCGTCGGAGTCGTCGGCGCCGCCCAGCGGCGCGTCGCCTGCTTAAGACGAAGGCAGGCCCCGAACGGCCCCCGAGGGGGATCCCATGCGTTCGAAGAAGTTGTCCGACACCTCCGCTCACCGAGCAGCCAGCCGTCGCCGTCGCCGCGCCCGTACCCGGGCGTTGTTGGAGAAGGCACACACGGCGGCACGCCCGGCGGAGCGGGAGGAAGCACTGCACGACGCCGTCGTGCTCAACATGGAGGTCGCTCGCAGCCTCGCCGCGCCGTACGGCGGACGGGGCATCTCCGGCGAGGACCTCGAGCAGGTCGCGTACGCCGCTCTCGTGCGTGCGGCACGCGACTTCGACCCCGATCAGGCGGACGAGTTCCTGTCGTACGCCGTTCCGACGGTCCGGGGCGAGGTCAAGAAGTACTTCCGCGACTGCGGGTGGACGGTGCGTCCTCCCCGCAGGATCCAGGAGCTCCAGGCGACGGCATCGGCCGCTCGCGCCCGGCTGGAGCAGGCGACCGGCCGCGAGCCCGATCTCGCCCAGATCGCGGAGGAGATCGGCGAGGACCTCGCCGCGGTCGAGGAGGCCATGGGCGCGGAGGGCTGCTTCACCCCGACCTCGCTCGACCGGCCGTTGGCCGAGGACTCCAGCGCGGTCCTCGGCGAGCTGCTCCCGGACCCCGACAACGGGTTCGAGGCGGCCGACGCCCGGCTGATGCTCGCGCCGGCGCTGCAGCACCTCGGCACCCGCGACAGGACGATCGTGAAGCTGCGCTTCTACGACGGACTGACCCAGAAGGAGATCGGCGACCGGATCGGCGTCACCCAGATGCAGGTGTCCCGGCTGATCAGCCGGATCCTGCGACAGCTCCGGGAGGACATGGTCGGGCCACCCACGGCTCCGGCTGCATGAGCGGTCGGTCGCTCGCGACCTGACCGCCACCCTTCCGGGGGCGTCCCGGCCCATTTCGGGCGGTGTGGGGTCGCCGGGTCGGGACCGCCTCTGAAGACCTCGTGGTCGCCACCGCACGTCGGTGGCGACCACGAGGCATCCCCCATGCTCCCGCGCGCGACGACGGCGAACCTCGGCGGTGGACACCCCATGTCATGCCCACCGCCGAGGTGATCGTGGTGCCGGGGCGACGGCAGGACCTGCGCCAGATCTCTCCCCCGTCCTGCCGTCGCCCGCAGCCGGTGGACGGGCCCGAACCCCCACGTCCTGTGTGGCCGCCCACCTGTTCGGAATGGCTTTCCCGGACCGGTCCGGCAGCATCCGTAGTACCCGGCACCTCGGTCCTCATGCACCCGCCGCCGCGCGCGCATGCGCTCCGGCGCGCGTGGGTACCGCCTCTGGTCCGAACGACCGATGAGCAGGAGGAGGAATCGACCATGGGTGACGCGATCGCCGACCTGAAGAACGCCACGACGCTGCCTGAAGGTGATGTCGTCCGCCTGCTCCTGGAGCAGCACGAACGGATCCGACGCCTGTTCGAGGAGCTGCGCGGCTCGATCGGCACGGCCCGGGCGGACCTGTTCGCCGAGCTGCGGGCGGGGCTGACGGTGCACGAGACGGCCGAGCAGCTCGTCGTACGGCCCGCCTCGAAGGAGCTCGCCGGCGAGGGCGTCGCCGAGGCGCGGCTCGAGGAGGAGCAGGAGACGACCGGTCTGCTGGCCGACCTCGACCGGATGGCCGTGACGGACCCGGAGTTCCACCAGCGGCTGGTCACCTTCGAGGAAGTGGTGGAGCGGCACCTGGCCGCCGAGGAGCGGGAGGAGCTCCCTCCCCTGCTCGCCGGCAGCACACCGGAGGAGCGCCAGCGGATGGGCCGCATGCTGACCGCCACCGAGCGCCTCGCGCCCACCCGCCCGCATCCCACGACGACCGGCAATGCCGTCGCCACGGTGGTCACCGCGCCGGTCGCGTCGGTCATCGACCGTGCCCGCGACGCGATGGACCACTAGGAGACCGCTAGGAGCTGTCCGGATCGGCGAGCGCCGCAGCCAGCCGTACGACGTCTCGCGGCGGCACCAGGCTCCCGAGCCGGTCGGGATCGGTGGGCAGCCCCCGGGCGTCGGCGGCGCGCAGCGCGGTCGTCGAAGTAGGGCCGCGCCTCGGGCCAGACCGCCTGGACCTCTCGGCAGAAGATGCCCGCCCCGGTCGGTCCGATCCGGGGGAAGCCCTCGATCGCCTCGTGCAGGGTCCCGACCCCGCCGTGGCTGTCGGGCCGGAGACGGCGCAGGTCGCCGCGGCAGGTGCCGAGCACGGCGTCGGCGAGCTCCTCGAGCTTCGCGGACGTGCTCTCGTCGTACCTCTTGTAGTGGGCGCGGCCGAGCGCGTCGACGCGCTGCTGCCAGGTGGCGTCGCGCAGCCGCTCGGGGGTGCGCCAGCCGGCACGGAAGACCTCGCGCGCCGCGTCGGCCGCGATGCCCGCCGAGATGGGCACCGACGCGAGCTGGGTCAGAACCAGGAGCTGGAACAGCGGCGACGGCTTGTCGCGGAGGGTGATGCCCGCCCGCTCGGCGTACGTCGTGCCGTGGTCGCGGACGAGCTCTCGGACGGTGTCGTGGTTGCTCATGGGGTGTCGGTACCCGTGTCCCGCGGTGGGGATCGGGTACCGCAGGGACGGACGAGAACGACGAAGCGATAAGCAGAAGGAGGTCCACGATGACCGAGGCGAAGATCGCCTTCCTGGTGGCGAACGAGGGGATCGAGCGAGTCGAGCTCACCACCCCGTGGGATGCCGTCGAGGACGCCGGGCACACCGCCGTGCTGCTGAGCCCGAAGGGTGGCGAGGCCAAGCTCTTCGACCACCTCGACGCCGCCGAGACCCGCGACTCGACCGCGCTCGGCGAGGGCGGCTCCGTCGAGGACTACGACGCGCTGGTGCTGCCCGGCGGTGTCGCCAACCCCGACAGCCTGCGCACCGACCCCGACGCGGTGGCCTTCACCGCCGCCTTCATGGCGTCGGGGAAGCCGGTGGCCGCGATCTGCCACGCCCCCTGGATGCTCGTCGAGGCCGACGTCGTCGACGGGCGCAGGCTCACCTCCTGGCCGAGCCTCAAGACCGACATCCGCAACGCCGGTGGTGACTGGCAGGACGAGCGCTGCATCGTCGACGGGAACCTCATCACGAGTCGCAACCCCGACGACCTGCCCGCCTTCACCTCCGCCCTGCTGGAGGCCATCAACCACGGCACCGACTCCGCCGAGTCCGCTGCCGGGTGACACCCGGCGTCGCCGGTAGCGTCGGGGCATGTTGCCGGAGTTCGAAGGACCCGTCAGGTGGCGACTGCGCCGCCTGACGGGTGTCGCCGGGGCCATGCCGCTGCTGCGGCTCGAACGGGCCGAGTTCGCCGCGGTCCTCGGGAGGCCGATCGTCTTCGACGACGAGTCCGACAGCGATCCGCACCGCCGAGCCGGTGTCTGGGACGTCGTCGTGGATGCCTCCGCCCCGCACGCGTCCCTGCGCTCGGACGCCGAGGCACGGCGGCTGGTGCTGACCATCGCGGCGCCCACGGACCTCGTCGACGGCATCAACCTCCTGCACTCCCTCGCGTACTCCCCCGACGCCTGTGTCACCGACACCGAGGCGCCGACGTACGACGCGGCGTTCGAGCGGATCCGCGACGAGGTCGCCAACATCTATCCGTCGATGGCATTGCGCGGCTTGGACTGGGTCGCCATCACCCGGCGCTACGACTACGTCCGCGAGCTCGCCGGTCCCGAGTTCTGGTCGCACGCAGCCCTGTGGATCGCGGAGCTCGGCGATGCTCACACCCAGCTGGTCGGCGCTGGGCCACGCTTCCACCCGCCGTACGTCGCGGCGATGGACGACGATGGGGCGACGCTCCTTCGGGTTCCGGTGGACACCGCGGCCTGGGGTGCCGGCGTGCGACCTGGCGATCGGCTCGCCGTCGACGACCCTGTGTGGTGGCTCCGCAGGACCGGCGCCTCGCCCCAGCACCGTGCGATGGTCGCCGGCCGGCGGTTCCTGGCCATGACGGCTCCCGTACGTGGGTTCACGGCGATCGGTGGCGACGGTGCCCGGGTCGAGTGGACCGAGGAGCGCCGGGTCCAACCGGGTCTTTGCGCCGACGGGAACGTCGTGACGTTGACCCGCATCGATGCGGACCTGCCGAGGATGCTCCGCCGAGCCCTCTCCCGGGCCGCCCCTGCCTCGCCCCTGGTCCTCGACCTCCGCGGCAACGTCGGCGGCAGCCTGGTCGCCGCCGCGGAGGCGCGGCGGCTGCTCGTCAGGGACAGCGGCGTGTTCGGCACGGCCGCCTTCACCGACGGCCGCGGGACGCTGGTCGACCCTGTCACGCTGACGACTGCGCCGGACCCCGACGCCTGGCCGGGCGACGTACGCGTGCTGGTCGACGCGATGACGTACTCGGCTGCCGAGGATCTTCTCCACCCGCTCGTCGGGGCACCACACGTCACCATCGAGGGCGGACCCACGGGCGGAGGATCGGGCCGGCCACACGGCCGACTGATCAAGGACGGGGTCCGGCTCCTGGTCAGCACGGCGATCACGTACACACGCAGCGGTGACCCCATCGAGTACGTCGGCATCGGCCGCTGACGCCGGGGTGGCGACGGGTCGCGAAATGAGCAGCGGACCTACGTCTCCGTAGGTCCGCTGGCCGCGATGTCCTGCGACATCACACGGTCGGGCTGACAGGATTTGAACCTGCGACCCCCTGACCCCCAGTCAGGTGCGCTACCAAGCTGCGCTACAGCCCGATGCCCCGTTTCCGAGGCCTGTGAAGGCTATCGCAGGTAGGGGTTGTCGGCCGCATCGGGCTCATCGGAAGTCCCGTGACTCCTGGCGGGCCTGGAGGGCGGAGCCGGCGCCGGGCAGGAGCACGTCGAGGGACTCGACGCGGTCGGCGATCAGGTTGGTGACGCCGTCCTGGCGCTCGATCCGCCCGCGGATCACCACGGCGACCCGGTTGCGGGCGGCCCGGCGGTGGACGCGCATGACGCCCTGGGAGCAGACCACGTTGAGCATCCCGGTCTCGTCCTCGAGGTTGAGGAAGGTGATGCCCTGGGCCGTGCCGGGGCGCTGGCGGTGAGTGATCAGGCCCGCGACGTGCACGCGCCGGCCGGCCTCGACTCCACCGACCTCCCCGACGGCCAGGATGCCGTTCTCACGCAGCCGCTCACGCCAGTGCTCGATCGGGTGCCTGTCCGGAGAGACGCGGGTCGCCCACAGGTCCGCCAGGGTCAGATCGACCTCGTCCATGGCGGGCAGGTCCGGCGGTGGGGGCGCGGCGGTGGTGCCGGGCAGGTGGGTCGCGCTCTCGGCGTACCCACTCATCCAGATCGCCTGGCGCCGGTCGAGGCCCAGGCCGTCGAACGCGCCCGCCGTGGCCAGCGCCTCCAGCTGCCTCGAGGTGAGTCCGGCGCGGCGGGCGAGGTCCGTGATCCCGTCGTACGGCGCCCGCGCCCGCTCGGCCACGATCCTCTCGGCGACCTCCATGCCGATGCCCCTGACCACGTCGAGGCCGAGCCGGACGGCGAACCCGGCGTCGCGTCGTACCTGATGCAAATGCTCCGTCTCGGGCGATTCCACGACGATTTCGTCAGGTACGACGCGCTCCAGGCCGGCCTGGGCTCCGGAGAGGGCGATGTCGGGGCGGCGTACCTCCACACCGTGGCGGCGGGCGTCGGCGACCAGCGACTGGGGCGAGTAGAAGCCCATCGGCTGGTTGCGCAGCAGGCCGGCCAGGAACGCCGCCGGGTAGTGCAGCTTGAGCCAGGACGACGCGTAGACGAGCAGCGCGAAGGAGAGCGCGTGCGACTCGGCGAACCCGAAGCCGGAGAAGGACAGGATCTTCACGTAGATCGCATCGGCCTTGTCACCGGTGATGCCCTTGGCGGCCATGCCGGCGTACAGCTGGTCCTTGACCCTCTCGATCCGCTCGATGCCGCGCTTGGAGCCCATCGCCCGGCGCAGCAGGTCGGCCTCGGCCTGGGAGCAGTCGCCGAGCACGACCGCCATCTGCATCAGCTGCTCCTGGAAGAGGGGCACGCCGAGGGTGCGCTCGAGCACAGGCTTCAGGAGCGGATGGTCGTAGTCCCACTTCTCGCGGCCGGTCTTGCGGCGGATGTAGGGATGGACGGCGCCACCCTGGATCGGACCGGGGCGGATCAGCGCGATCTCGATGGCCAGGTCGTAGAAGCGGCGCGGCTTGAGCCGCGGCAGCGTGCCGATCTGGGCCCGGCTCTCGACCTGGAAGACGCCGATGGAGTCGGCGCGGCAGAGCATGTCGTAGACCTCCGGCTCCTCCTTGGGGATGGTCGCCAGGGTCCACTCGACTCCGGTGTGCTCGGCGACGAGGCGCATCGTGTGGTCGAGCGCCCCGAGCATGCCGAGCCCGAGCAGGTCGAACTTGACCAGCCCCATCGTCTCGCAGCCGTCCTTGTCCCACTGGAGGACGGTGCGATCGGCCATCCGGGCCTTCTCGATCGGGCAGACCTCGCCGATCGGCTGCTCGGTGAGGACCATGCCGCCGGAATGGATGCCGAGATGACGCGGGGCCGACATGAGCTGCTCGGCGAGGCCACGGACCTGCTCCGGTACGTCGGTCTCCTCGGGCAGCGCGCTCCCCCAGCCGTCGATCTGCTTCGACCAGGCGTCCTGCTGACCCGGCGAGAAGCCGAGCGCCTTGGCGGCGTCACGCACCGCCATCCGGGGACGGTAGCTGATCACGTTGCAGACCTGGGCGGCGTTGCGGCGGCCGTACGTCGCATAGACCCACTGGATGACCTCCTCGCGGCGGTCGGAGTCGAAGTCGACGTCGATGTCGGGCTCCTCGTGGCGGTGCTCGGAGATGAACCGCTCGAAGGGCAGGTGGAACTCGACCGAGTCGATCGCGGTGATGCCGAGCGCGAAGCAGACCGCGGAGCTGGCCGCGGATCCGCGCCCCTGGCACAGGATCCCCTGGGACCTGGCGAAGGCCACGATGTCGTGGACGATGACGAAGTAGCCGGCGAAGTCCTTGTCGGTGATCACCCGCAGCTCGCTCTCGATCCGCTTCCGCGCCTCGTCCTCCCACCCCTTGCCGACGTAGCGCTCGGCGAAGCCCCGCTCGACCAGCACCCGCAGCCAGGAGTCGGGGGTGTGCCCCGCCGGGATCCCCTGCTTGGGCAGCCTGGGCTTCGCCTTGCGGAGGTCGAACGCCAGCTCCTCGGCCAGTACGACGGACCGGCTGATCGCCTCGGGGTGGCGACCGAACCGCGCCAGCATCTCCGCACCGCTGCGCAGGTGCGCCGACCCGGACAGGTCGAGGTGGCCCTCGAGGTCGGCGATGCTGCTGCGGGCGCCGATGGCCGCCATCGCGGTGGCCAACCTTCGCTGCGCGGGGGTGGCGTGGTGGACGTTGCCGGTGGCCACGATCGGCAGGCGGCGGTCGGCGGCCAGCGCGGCGAGCAGGTCGTTGTCCTCGTCGGCCCCGGGGTGGTCGCGGGCGATCAGCTCCACCACGACGCCGTCCGGTCCGAAGCGGTCGACCAGCAGGTCGAGCTCTCGCGCGGCCGCAGGGGCGCCGTGCTCCTGGAGCGCCTGGCGGACGCTCCCCCGACGACAGCCGGTGAGCACGACCCAGTGGTCGCGCCCGAGGTCGGCGAGCTCGTCCAGGTCGTGGTCGGGCCGACCCTTCTCCGGCGCCCGCAGGCCCGCCTCTGTCATCGCCCTCGAGAGCCGGTGGTAGCCGTCGACGCCACGGGCGAGGACGAGCAGATGCCGGTCGGGTGCCTCCACCTCGTCGTCGACGAGGGTCAGCTCGGCGCCGTGGACGGTCGGCAGGTCGTGGTCCTTGCCCGCCTCCGCGAACAGCGGCGCCCCGGCGAACCCGTCGTGGTCGGTCAGCGCCAGCCCGCTGAGCCCCAGCCGGACCGCCTCGACCACGAGGTCGTGCGGGCTGCTCGCCCCGTCGAGGAAGCTGAAGTGGCTGTGGCAGTGGAGCTCGGCGTACGGCGTGGCGTGCTCGGGCCGCTCCACCCGCACCGGTGCGGGCTTGGGCCTGCGACGCGAGACCGGTGCGTCCAGGCGCGCCGCCTCGCTCGGCGGCCGACCCGAGAGCCGCCGCTCCAGCTCCCGCCACGGCACCGGCGGGTTGTTCCACCCCATCGCACCATCATCGATCGAACATGTGTTCTAGTCAAGATCGGGGCAATTCGCTTGTCTGCTCGGGGCGATCGAGGCAGGAGCTTGAGGGCATCGACTGGGGCGGCCCCACGCTGATCCTCGTCAAGCCCCTCGCCTGACGGCAGCAGCCGTCCGAGCCATCTGCGTGCCGGCCTTCCTTACCGGTAAGGAAGGCCGGCGAGTAGGCACAATCGACCCGGCCGCGCCCTACTCGGAAGCGGGCAGGTCGACCACGAGGACACCGTAGTTGTCGGGCGCCCCTCCTCGACAACGGCGCGCTCGATGCCGCAGGTCCGCGATCTCAACCGATGACCGAGGTCGCGATCGCCTCGAAGACCTTCGGGTCGGTGTCCCAGTCGGAGTCGGGGCGGGGCCAGTGGATGGCGATGTCGGTGATGCCGAGGGCGGCGTAGGTGCCGGCGAACTCCTCGAACGCGTCCACCGACGCCAGCCACGGCTCCTCGGTGAAGCCGGTCAGCAGCAGCCGCGGCATCTCCGCGGCGTCGCGCCCGGCGTTCTCGCAGGCATCCTCGAGCAGGCCGACCTGGCGGCGTACCTCCCCGAGCGGGTCGTCCGAGCTCGGGTTGGCGACCCAGCCCTGGCCGTAGTGGGCGGCAAGACGTACGCCGCGCGGCCCGCCCGCGGCGATCCAGAACGGGGGCCGCGGCTGCTGGACCAGGCCGGCGCCGACGGGCGCCTCGGCGGCGGTCCAGTGATCGCCGGTGAGCGAGACGCGGGTGCCGCCGAGGAGCGCGTCGAGATGGGCGACGTACTCGGCGAAGCGGTCGGCTCGCTCCTTCGGGGTCCACTCGCGGCCGAGGACCAGGCCGTCGGAGGTGGGCGAGTCGCCGCCGGCGCCGATGCCGATGGTCAGTCGGCCCCGCGAGAAGCGGTCGATCGTGCGGATCGCAGAGGCGGTCGGGACCGGCGTGCGGAAGTTCGGGGAGGTCACCAGGGTGCCGAGCCGCATCCGCTCGGTGACCGTCGCCGCCGCCGTCAGGGAGGCGTAGGCGTCGTCCCAGGGCGTGTGCCCGCGCCAGGCGAGGTGGTCGTAGACCCAGCCGCCGGCGAACCCCATCTCCTCCGCCCGCCGCCACTGCTCGCGCATCGTGGGCCAGTCGTGGATCGGCCAGAGGACGGCGTGGAGGTTGATGCTCACGTGCCAATCCTGGCGCAGCAGATCAGTCGTACGCCGCCTCGACTCGCCACGCTCCCCCGCCCGGGCCATCCCGCCAGGACGCGAGCCAGGCACGGCCGTCGACGCCGACCAGCTGGAAGCGCACCGACCGCATCGCCGTCGCCTCCAGCCACCACCGCTCCTCGACCGGCCACGGGCCCGCCCACCCCGCGACCTCGCACCAGCGGGAGGTACGCCGATCCGGCTCGATCCGCAGGCGCGAGGGCTCCCCCGTGACCACACCCCGCTCGGTCACCGCGACCTGACGGCCGGCGGCGTCGAGCACCTCGGCCGCCAACGGGACGGCGAAGACCCGGCTCGGCGCCGGCCCGGGGATGCGTCCCGGCCACGGCTCGTCGGTGCGCCGGAGCCCGGTCGGCCGGCTCCCCCACGGCACCAGCGCCTGGCGGTCGGCAGCGCCACGACCACCCTGGAGGACCGGCACCCGCACGGCGTCGTACCCGACCATGGCCTGGACCCGCGCCACACCGCGCAGCACCTGCTCCACAGGCCCGCCGCCCCACAGCCCGTCGGCGTGGTCTCCGGCCGGCTCGACCGCCTCGGGCAGGAACCGGACGAGCGTCACCGGGGCTGTCACCACCCCGACGTCCTTGCGGCTGCGCAGACCCGAGGTGGCCAGGCCCGCCTGGAGCTGCCAGTGGACCCGGTCGACGAGGTCGCGGGAGGCGAAGCAGCGCGGATGCATCCAGGTCCGGGCGGCGAGGCCGCCGCCCTCGAGCTCGGCCTCGAGCCGCACCGAGGTCGCCACCAGCTGTCGCTCGGCCAGGCCGGCGACGAAGCGCTCCGCTGTCGTGCGCACCGAGAACGTGACCGCCTCGGCCGACTCCAGCGCCGGCTCGAACGCGATCTCGCAGGCCAGCTCCGGCGGCGGCTCGCGCCCGGCGATCGCCGAACGGCCGCGACCCCGCACCCGCCGCCACAGGTCCGTGCCGTAGGCACCGAACCGGTTGGCCACCTCGTCGACACCGAGCGCCCCGAACTCCCCCAGCCGGGTCAGCCCGAGCCGACGCAGCAGGTCGGCGAGCTCACGACCCTCCTCGCCGTCGTCGGCCAGCACGGTCACCGGGAGCGCGGCCAGGTAGGGGCCGGACTCCCCCGGAGGTACGACGACGCACCCCTGCACCGGCGCACCACGGGCCGCCCGCTCGGCGGTGTAGAGGTCGTCGGCGGCCCCGAAACGGCAGTCCCAGACACCAGCGCCGACCAGGTGCTCGGCCAGCAGCGCGGCAGTGTCCGTCTCGGCATCGGCAGCGCCCGCGCCGAACCTGCCCGCCGCCGAGACCGCCAGCATCCCCGGGCGGATCGGCGCCACCCCGGGGCGGAGGTCCTCGACCACCGCCAGCACCGGCTCGAACCAGCGCGCATCACGGTCGGGATCGGCGGCGAGCAGCACCAGCCCCGGGCATCTCGACTGGGCGTCACGGCGGCGCTGCCCTCGTCGTACCCCCTCGTCACGGGCGGCCTGGTTGCAGACCTGCACGACGTTGCCCGACAGCACCGCCGCAGCATCGGCGGCCGAGCTGGGCGAGCTGCCGGGCGTGGACGCATCGAGACCATCGGCCGCCTCCGCCAGCGCAGCCGTGACCGACCAGTCCGGACACCACGCCACCAGCACCCTGGCCACGAGGACCGCCTAGCCGACCAGCGGGAAGTCGAGGGCACGGTCGACCGGACGCCCCGTCGATCGCACCGAGACCCGCATGCGGCGCGACCGGAGCCGGCCCGCGCCCCGGCCGATCCCGTCCCACTCCGAGCCCGCCGAGGAGAGCCGTGCGTCGCAGCGCGGCCACTCACCGTGGACGACCAGCACGCCGGATCGCGCCCGCAGCCTGGCCTCGATGACCGAGGCCGACTTGGCGTCCACCCCGCCGGCCGGGCGCAGGACGAGCACCTTGAGCACGTCGACCAGCGCCGCCGTCACCTCCAGCCAGTGCTCACCCGGCGACGGCACCACCACGGTCCGGTCGAGGTCGATGCCGAGCTGGTGCGCCGCCTCCACCCCGAAGTCGGTCCACCCCACGAAGCCGACCCACTCGCCCGCCCGGGACGCGCCGGCGGCCAGCGCCATCGCCAGGGAGGCTGCGTCCACGGCGTACGACCCGCCGGTGCGCAGCTGCACCAGGCCGTCGAACATCGGCAGCACCGGCACGGTCAGCCTGGTCGGCCCACCCTGCAGGGCCTGGATCTGCCCGCGCAGCCGCTCGATCTCCGCGAGCGTGCTGCGCTGCTCGACGACGGTCAGACTCATTCACCCATGATCGAACAATTGTTCGATCATGGCAAGCCTGAGGCCACGGTGCGGGCGACCACCCGTGGCGGCCGCCCGCGCCGCACCCGCTCAGGAGCTGTACGCCGTGCCGCCCGCGTAGTCGCCGGCGAGCGTGGTCGACAGCGAGGAGATGATCGCGGAGTCGGTCGTCATCAGGCCGAGCTCGCGGTTCTTGTTCAGCGAGGTGTTGGAGAAGTTCTCCGAGCCGATGAAGGCCTTCGTGCCGTCGGCGAGGATGACCTTCGCGTGGATGTACAGCGACGCGCTCGATGAGTAGGTCACGACGTGCGCCCCGGCCGCGACCAGGGTGGCGAACTCGGTGTCGTAGTCGCCGTAGGAGTCGGTCATGACGATCTTCACGTTCACCCCGCGCTTGGCCGCCGCGACGAGTGCGTTGGTGATGTCCGCGTCGCCCATCTCCTCGTTCTCCACCACCAGGGTCTTGCTGGCGCCGTTGATGAGGGCGAGCAGCTGGGTCTCGGAGTCGGTCGGGCTCCACACCAGGTGGTCCCCGTCGGACGGCGTGATCGTCTTGTCCTGGAAGTCGGCGCTGAAGACCGCCTCGTCGGCGACGACGTCGGCGGAGTCGTGGTCGATCACCGCGAACTCGCGCGAGGTGGAGTAGTACTGCGGCTGGAGGTTCAGCGTCATGATCGCCGCCGACTCGTCGTCGACGATGATCGACTTCTCGTGGGTGTAGGTGTACGCCGGGTTGGACCAGATGACCGAGACCCCGTGCGACGAGAGATAGTTGTACGCCGTGGTGTTGTGCGTCTTCTCGTTCCCGCTGCCGTCGAGGATGACCCGCACCTTGATGCCGGCCGCCGCCTCGTCGCCCAGCATCGTCTCGACCTGGGTGTCCTGGAGCGCGTACATCGTCATGTCCAGGCTCTTCGTGGCCGACTGGATGTAGCTGTAGATCGGCTGCATGCCGTCATCGGGCTCGGTGATGAAGTCCGAGCTGCCGCCACCCGATCCGGACCCGCCGCCGGTGGGCCCGGAACCGGGGGTGGGTGCCGCGGTGGTGAAGTCGGCGGCGTTGTTCGAGTCGTCGGCGGCCGCGGTGCGCTGGACGGACACGGTGTTGGACGGCGCCGGAGCTGCCGACCCCTGGTGGATCGCGGTGCTGCCATAGCCGACCAGGTCGGCCGAGCCCGCGACCGCGGTGGACGTGGTGGCGGTGGCCAGGCTCGAGGTGGAGTGGGACAGGGCGACCGTGCCGGCGGTGGCCGAGAGATCGGTGGTGCCGGTCGCGTCGGGCGCGGGCAGCGACGTCGTACCTCCACTGCCCGCGGCCTCCTGGACCAGGTAGAACCCGCCGGCGGGGATCGAGCCGCTCAGGTCGGTGACCGCCCAGGTCGTGCTCGTGGCGCTGCTGGAGTGGTACTGCACCGACCAGCCCGACAGGCTGACCGCCGACGAGCCGCGGTTCTGCAGCTCGACGAAGTCGTTCTTGTACGTCGCGCCGGAGTTGCCCCCGCCGCCGTAGATCTCGCTGATCACGACTCCGGAGCCGGCCTGGCCGCCGGCCGCGAACGCGCCGCCGCCTGCCAGTGCTCCGGTCGTCGCGGCCGCCAGGCCGAGAGCGGCGACGCCGAGCCATCTGCCCGACCGCGCCAGGATTGAGCTGCGCATGAGGATTCTCCGTTCGGTGCGTGCCTGTGGGGTCCTTCGAACGGACGGTGGTCACCGCCCCGAAGTGGTGCTCGACGACCCAACCGACCTTCGCATGCGAAGGGGTGAAGACACGACCAACAGCAGATGGCGTCTGCCGCGACGGCTACCTGCGCTTGCGCTTCTCCCGCGGCTTGATGTTGAGCACGATCGGGGTGCCGGCGAAGCCGAACTCCTCACGCAGCCGCCGCTCGATGAAGCGCTCGTAGCCGGCGTCGAGCTTGCCGGAGGTGAACAGCGCGAACGTCGGCGGCGCGACCGACACCTGGGTGCCGAAGAGCACCTTCGGCTGCTTGCCGGAGCGGACCGGGTGGGGGTGCTCGGCGACGAGCCGCCCGAGGAAGGCGTTCAGCGCACCCGTGGTCACGCGGGTCTCCCAGCCCTCGATCGCCTTGTCCAGCGCCGGCACGATGCGATCGATGTGCCAGCCGGTGTTGGCGGTGATGTTGATCCGGGGCGCCCACTTGACCTGCACCAGGTCGCGCTCGATCTCGCGATCGAGGTAGTAGCGGCGCTCCTCGTCGACGAGGTCCCACTTGTTGAAGGCGATCACGAGAGCCTTGCCGGCCTCACGGACCTCCTGGAGGATCCGCAGGTCCTGCTCGGCGATGGACTGCTCGCCGTCGAGCACCAGCACGCAGACCTCGGCGCGGTCGATCGCCGTCGACGTACGCAGCCAGGCGTAGTACTCGTGCCCCGACGCCTCCTTCACCCGCTTGCGGATGCCGGCGGTGTCGATGAAGCGCCACTCACGGCCGCCGAGCTCGACGAGCTCGTCGACCGGGTCGACGGTGGTGCCGGCGACGTTGTCGACGACGACGCGGTTCTCCCCTGCCAGCTTGTTCAGCAGCGAGGACTTGCCGACGTTCGGGCGGCCGACGATGGCGATCCGGCGCGGGCCGCCGACCTCGGCGTCGACGTCGTCGGGCAGGTCCGGAAGGACCTCCAGGATCGCGTCCAGGAGGTCGCCGGACCCGCGACCGTGCAGCGCGGAGACCACCTGCGGCTCGCCGAGACCGAGGTTCCACAGGCCCATGGCCTCGCCCTCGAGCCGGTCGTCGTCCACCTTGTTCGCCGCGAGTACGACGGGCTTGCCTGCCTTGCGCAGGACGCGGACCACCGCCTCGTCGGCGTCGGTGATGCCGATCGTCGCGTCCACGACGAACAGCACCGCGTCGGCCAGGGTGACCGCGATCTCGGCCTGCTCCTTGATCCGCTCCGCCATGCCCCTGGCGTCGGGGTCCCACCCGCCGGTGTCGACGAGCGTGAACGCCTTGCCGTTCCACTCGGCGTCGTAGGAGACGCGGTCGCGGGTGACGCCGGGGATGTCCTCGACGACCGCCTCACGACGGCCCAGGATGCGGTTCACCAGCGTGGACTTGCCGACGTTCGGCCTCCCCACGACGGCGAGGACGGGCTGTCGCACCGGGGTCGGAGCGGCGTCGGTCTGGTCAGTCATCGGGGTCCTTCGTCGGGAGCGGGCCGGGCAGGGTGCGACCGGTCTCGTTCAGTGCGCTGCGTAGATCGTCGCGCATGTGCCGCCGTAGCAACGCATTCATGGCGCCCACCTGTTCCACGGTGCGCGGCCACGGGTGACGCGCGACCTCGAACGGCCGCCCCACGACCATGTCGATCCGGCTCCCCCGCGGCGGCAGCGATCCGCTGCTGCCGCCGGGCTCCCGGCTGCCCAGGAAGACCATCGGTACGACGGGTGCGCCGCTCACCATCGCGAGGTACGCCGCACCGGGGCGGAACGTCTCGAGCTCGCCGCTGCCACGCGTGCCCTCCGGGAAGACGCCGATCGCGCCGCCCGCCTCGAGGACGTGCAGGCTCGTGCGCACGGCCAGCGGATCGGGGTGGAGCCGGTCGAGCGGGATCTGTCCGACGACGCGCAGGAGGCCGCCGAGCGGGCCCTCGAACATCTCCTCCTTGGTCAACGCGTGCACCATCCGCGGCGCGAAGATCGCCAGCAGCGGGCCGTCGATCACGCCGATGTGGTTGGCGGCGACCACCACCGGCCCCGTCGCCGGGAACCGCTCCGGATGGTGCACGCGTACGTCGTACCAGCGCCGGATCAGCCAGCGCGCGCCCGGCCGGCCGCCGTGCAGCAGCCACCGGGTGGGGTGTCTCATGCGCCCGCGCTGGCCGAGGTGCGCTCGTCGATCAGCTCGGCGATGTGGTCGACGACCTGCTCGAGGGTGAGATCGGTCGAGTCGATGTGGGCGGCGCCCTCGACCATCGTCAGCGGCGCGACCGCGCGGCCGGAGTCGATCCTGTCGCGGGCCAGCAGCGACTCCTGGGTGGCGGTCAGGTCGGCGCCGCCGTTCTCCGCGGCCCTGCGTGCGGCCCGAGCCGCCGGATCGGCGGTGAGGTAGACCTTCACCGCCGCTTGCGGCCACACGACGGAGGCGATGTCGCGCCCCTCGACCACGATGCCGCCCCCGCCGATGATCGCGCGCTGCTCCTCGAGCAGCCGTCGTCGTACCTCCGGGACGGCGCTGACCGGCGAGACCGCCGCGTTGACCTCGTCGGAGCGGATCTCCACCGAGGCGTCGACGCCGTCGACGGTGATCGTGGGCGCGGACGGGTCGGTGCCGGTCGCGAGACGCGGCTCACCGACCCGCGCGGCCACGGCGGCGGAGTCGCCGACGTCCACGCCGTTGCGCAGCATCCACAGCGCCACGGCGCGGTACATCGCACCCGTGTCGAGGTAGCGGAGGCCGAAGCGGGAGGCGACGGCACGGCAGGTGCTGGACTTGCCCGAGCCGGAGGTCCCGTCCACCGCGACGACGAGAGATGCCAGGTTCGGTGCGGTGTTCACGGGCGCGAAGCCTACCGTTGGAGCGACCAGCCGCGCGCCTCGAGTACGCCGACCAGCTCGGCCGCGTGCGCGGCGTCGACGTCGAGCTCGACCAGGCCGACCGGGCGCCCCGGGTCGTGGTCGATCCGCACGTCCTCGATGTTGACCTCGCTGTCGCCGGCGTCGGAGAAGAGCCGCGCGAGCTCGCCGTGATGGTCGGGGACGACCACCCGGACCACGCTCATCGGGCGCGGCGGCCCACCGTGCTTGCCCGGGATGGCCTGGGTGCCGACATTGCCCTGCAGCAGCAGCGACGCGAGCCCCTCGCGGTCTCGCGAGGCGACGGCCTCGGCGGCGAGGTCGAGCCGGTCGCGCAGCTCGATGAGCAGCGCGGCCACCGCGTCCGCGTTGCCGCCGATGATCTGGCTGTAGAGCCGTGCGTCGCCCCCGGCCACCCGGGTCACGTCTCGCACGCCCTGACCGGACAGCGCGAGATGCTCCGGGGCCGCACCCGCCAGCGTGCCCGCGACCAGCGCGGACATCAGGTGCGGGACGTGCGAGGTCCGCGCGACGGCGCGGTCGTGCTCGCTCGGGCTCAGCCGGACGACCACGCCCCCGCACAGCTCGATCAGGCTCTCCACGATGCGCGTCGCGCTCGACGTCGCGGCCGGTCCCGGGGTGATCGCCCACGGCCGTCCGTCGAACAGCGCCGCCGACGCGGTCAGCGGCCCGGAGCGCTCCGTGCCTGCCATCGGGTGGCTGCCGACGTACCGCGAGGCGCTCGGGTGGTCGCCGACCACGCGCAGCGGCGCCTCCTTGACGCTGCCCACGTCGGTCACGACGGTGTCGGGTCCCGCAGCGTCCAGCGCCTGCCGGATCGCGTCACCCAGGTGATCGGGAGGTACGGCGACGACGACCAGCTGCGGCACGTCCGCAGGCTGCCGCTCCCGACCGGCGCCCAGGCCGGTGGCGGTGCGCACGTGGTCCGGCTCGGCGTCGGTCAGCAGCACCTCCAGGCCCGCCTTCTGGCAGGCCAGCGCGACGGAGGTGCCGATCAGCCCGGTCCCGACGATCTCGACCGGTCCGACCAGCCTGGCGTTGCCCTCCGCGTCCGTCGCGTCCGTCCCAGCCGTCACGCGGCAACCCTAGCGACGCGCGCGGATCGCGCCGACTCCGCATCGCGCCGGCGGGGCGTCGCGGAGGCCCCGCCGCCAGGGTGTCGGCCCCTGTGGGCCACGTGGCCCACAGGGGCCGACAGGGCGCCCACACCAGCTCCCCGGGCCTGCGGCCCAGCGGCGCCCGGCACGCCCTCAGCGGCCCACGATCTCCAGCAGCTGGCCCAGCTCGTCGGAGGTCAGCTCACGGATGCGGCCGGACTTGAGAGTGCCGAGCTCGACCGGGCCGAAGCGGATCCGGCTCAGCTGCTTCACCGGATGGCCGACGTGGTCCATCAGTCGCCGGACGATCCGGTTGCGGCCCTCGTGGATGACGAGCTCCACGATCGAGGCCGAGGCGTTGGTGTCGAGCACGCGGATCCGGCGTACCTGCACGGGGCCGTCCTCGAGGGTGACGCCGGCGAGCAGGTCGGCCACGGTGTCCTTCGCGATGCGACCGGCGACCTCGGCGACGTAGGTCTTCTCCACCTCGTACGACGGATGGGCCATCCGATGGGCGAAGTCGCCGTCGTTGGTGAGGAGCAGGAGACCCGAGGTGTCGGTGTCGAGCCGGCCGACGTGGAACAGCCGCTCGGGCCGGTCGGCGACGAGGTCCGCGATGGTGCGTCGGCCCTCGGGATCCGCCATGGTGGAGACGACACCACGCGGCTTGTGCAGCACGAGGTAGACGTGGTCGGAGACCGGCGGCAACCGCTTGCCGGAGACCCTGACGACGGCGGTGCGCGGGTCGACCTTCGTGCCGAGGCGGGTCACCACCTCGCCGTCCACCTCGATCTCGCCGTCGAGCATCAGCTCCTCGCACTTGCGACGCGAGGCGACACCGGACTGGGCGAGCAGCTTCTGCAGCCTGATCAGCCCCTCGTCGTCGGTCTCGATGTCGCGCGTCATGGCTGCTCCTCGGGCTGGTCCTCACCGGCGACCGGGTCGGGCTCGGATGTCCGCTCGCGCAGCTCGTCCTCGAGCTCGTCGAGGTCGGGCAGGTGCGGCGCGAGCTCGGGCAGCTCGTCCAGTGAGACGACGCCGATGCGCTCCAGGAAGTACGACGTGGTGCGGTAGAGCGTCGCGCCGTGCTCGCCGTCCTGGCCGGCCTCCTCGACCAGCCCGCGGTTGACGAGCGTGCGCATCACACCGTCGACGTTGACGCCGCGGATGGCCGAGACCCGGGCGCGCGACACCGGCTGCTGATAGGCCACGACCGCCAGCGTCTCGAGCGCGGCCTGGGTCAGCCGGGCCTGCTGCCCCTCGAGCACGAACCCCTCGACGACCTGCGCGAACTCCTCGCGGGTGTAGAACCGCCAGCCACCCGCGACGTTGCGCAGGTCGAACCCACGGCCCTGGTCGGCGTACTCCTGGGAGAGGCCGGCGAGCGCCTCGGCGACCTCGGGCACCGGATAGCCGACGGCGGTCGCCAGGGTGGGCTCGTCGAGTGGCTGATCGGCGACCATCAGGACCGCCTCGAGGGCCGGTCTCAGGTCGGCGACGGGTACGGCGAGGGCCTCCTCGGTCGGCTCACTCATCGGCGTCCTCCGCGGTCTCGTCGGTCTCGGTCTGGTCATGCTCTGTCTGCTCGGCCTCGGCCCCGTCGTCGTCCGCAGGCGGCGGCGCTCCGTCGAACTCGTCGGTGATCAGGTCCTCGACGTCCACGTCGTCCTCGCCCGTCCAGCGGATCGTCAGCTCGCCCAGCGGGGTCATCTGGTCGAACCCGACGACGCCTTCGCGGAAGAGCTCCAGCAGCGACAGGAACCGCGCCACCGTCGTCAACCGGTCCGGGGAGTCGCCGACCAGCGCCCGGAAGGTCATGGTGCCGCTGCGTCGCAGCCGGTCCATCACCACGACGGCCTGCTCGCGCACCGACACGGTCGGGGCATGGATGTGGGTCAGCGAGAACTGCGGCTCGGTCTTCGGCTCGAGCGCGCGCGCCGCGAGGTCCGCGAACTGCTCCAGGCCGATGCCGATCAGCACCTCCGGCAGGAGGCCGGCGTACCGCTCCTCCAGGCCGACGGCCCGCGGGTAGCGCCGGGCCTCCGCGGCCAGTCGACCGTCGAGGACCGCCGCGACCTGCTTGTAGGCCTTGTACTGCAGCAGCCGGGCGAAGAGCAGGTCGCGCGCCTCGAGCAGCGCGAGGTCCTCCTCGTCCTCGACGTCGCCCTGGGGCAGCAGCCGCGCTGCCTTCAGATCGAGGAGCGTCGAGGCGACGAGCAGGAACGACGTCGTCTCCTCGAGGTCCGCGTCCGGCAGCGCCTTGACGTGGGCGATGAACTCGTCGGTGACCTTCGACAGCGCGATCTCGGTGACGTCCAGCTTGTGCTTGGAGATCAGGCTGAGCAGGAGGTCGAAGGGACCCTCGAAGTTGTGCAGGCGTACGGCGAAGCCCTGAGCCCGGCCCAGCCCCTCCTCAGCCCGGCCGTCATCAGGGTGGTCGAGCCGGTCGAGACCCACGTCCCCGGTCGTCACCGCAACGTCATGACTCACGCAGGCGGCCGACCAGGTCAGAGCCCTCGCCCTGCTCGGTCAGATCGCCGAGCACGATGTGCAGCGCCTCGCGGACCAGCCGCCCGCGATCGACCGCCAGGCCGTGCTCGCCACGCAGCACCAGCCGCGCCTGCTCGATCTGCATCAGCTCCTGGGAGGTGACGTAGACCGTGATCTTCTCGTCGTGCCGGATCCGCCCGCTCGGCCGCTTCCCCACAGCCGAGTCGGGCGAATCCGGGGTCTGGTCGGGCGGGGCGTCCGGGACAGCCCGGAGCTCGCCGCCCTCGACCGTCGGACGAAACAGGTCGTCCGCGGCCGGAAGGCTCACGCGTCGAGGCACCGCAGGGCCACCTCCTTGGCCAGCTGGCGGTACGCCTCCGCCCCCGTCGATCCCGAGGCGTACGACGTGATCGGCTCGCCGGCCACGGTGGAGTCGGAGAACTTCACCGTGCGGCGGATCACCGTGTGGAAGACCTTGTCGCCCCACGCCTGCACCAGCCGCTCGAGCACCTCGCGCCCGTGCAGCGTGCGGCCGTCGTACATCGTGCCGAGCACGCCGTCGACCTCGAGCTTGGGGTTGAGCCGCTCCTGGACCTTGTCGATCGTGGTCTTGAGCAGGGCCACGCCGCGCAGCGCGAAGTACTCGCACTCCAGCGGCACGATGACGCCGTCGGAGGCGGTGAGGGCGTTGACCGTCAGCAGGCCGAGCGAGGGCTGGCAGTCGATCAGGATGACGTCGTACTCGTCGATAGCCGGGGCGAGCACCCGCTGCAGGGTCTGCTCGCGCGCCACCTCGTGGACCAGCTGCACCTCGGCGGCGGAGAGGTCGATGTTCGAGGGCAGGAGGTCCATCCCCGGCACACCGGAGTCGACGACGACGTCGTGGAAGTCGACGTCGCGCTCCATCAGCAGGTTGTAGATGGTGAAGTCCATCTCGTGCGGGTTGAGGCCCAGGCCGACCGACAGCGATCCCTGCGGGTCGAAGTCGACCAGCAGCACCTTGCGGCCGTACTCCGCCAGCGAGGCGCCCAGGTTGATCGTGGTGGTCGTCTTGCCGACGCCGCCCTTCTGGTTGCACATCGAGATGACGCGCGCCTTGGTGCGGCCGGTGACCGGCTTCGGGTCGGGCAGCACCGGCATCGGGCGACCGGTCGGACCGGTCTCCCCCGTCGCCGCTGCTGCGGCCGTCACCGGCTCCTCGCGCGGCGCCGGCCTCTCGAACGGCAGCGGCTCGGTCACCGTGCCCGCCACGCGCTCGTCGGCCGAGCCGTCGGCATCACCGAGCGGCGGGGTAGGGATGACAGCCCGAGGGGGCATGTCCGGTGCACTGGAACCTCCGAAGAAACCACCGACCACGGCGACTCACCTCACGTCTGGATGTGTTGGCCGCTTCCCCACGGCCCCCGACCACTTCATCCAACAATGTCGACACGGCGACATTGCGCAGACACGCAGGAGGTCACCGAGATTGTCGACAGAAACCGGATCGCGAGCCGGGTGCGCTAATCGAGACCGACGACGCGGCTCCGCCGCTCGACGAGTACGACGTCTCGCCACTTCCCCGCCATCGGACCGTAGCCGAAGCGGGCGACGCGCTCACGCGTGCCGACCACGCGGAAGCCGGCGACTCGGTGCAGCGCCAGGCTCGCGGCGTTCTCCGGGAAGATCGCGGACCGGATCGACCAGATGCCCGCGGTCTCGGTCGAGGCGATGAGCCGGTCGAGCAGCGCGCGCCCGACGCCGTGCCCGGCGGCCGACGGGTCGACGAACACCGAGTGCTCGACCACGCCGGCGTACTCCGGTCGAGCGGCTGTCGGCGACACCGCGACCCAGCCGGCGACCTGCCCGTCGACGAGCGCCACGAACCGGTGCTCGGCCAACCGGTCCGCGTCGAACCGCTCCCACGCCGGCGGCTCCGCGGCGAAGGACGCATGTCCCGTGGCGAGACCGGCCGCCCAGATCCGACGTACGTCGGGCCAGTGCGCCTCCGTCATGGGCTCGACCTCGGTCACCGGCGCAGCTCCGAGCGCAGCCGCTCGGCCAGCCGGACCGAGGCCTCGATCTCGACCCGCCGGATCGACACGCTCTCCACGTTGAGCCCGACCGGCACGCCCAGCTCGCGGCAGTAGGCCAGCAGGTCCGTCGCCGTCGCCACCGCCTGGCGGTACGACGCCTCCAGCGTGTCGGTCGCGTGCCGGAGCTCGTTCTCCACCCAGCGCGGGACGTCGACACCCAGCCAGCGCAGGAAGTCCAGGGTCCGCATCGAGCCGCAGACCGAGAACGTGAACACGATCGGCGCCGGCGCGATGCCGCGATCGAGGCATGCGTAGTGGTAGTCGGAGACCAGGTCCTTGGCGGCGTTGAGGTCGAAGACCACCTGGGTCACGAAGAAGCGGCAACCCGCCTCCTGCTTGGCCAGCAGCCGCAGGTGCTCGTCGCCGCGACGCGCATGCCGCTCGGGGATCGCCACACCGCCCATCGGCAGCGCCGCGTTGACCTCGGTCCGCAGCGCCTGGGCCTCCTTGAGCGTCGTCGCCGATCGCGCGTCGCGCGAGGCGGCCCCGACGAGGACCGTCATCGTCCACGCCGGATCCTGCTCGGCGAGCCATGAGCGCAGGGCGGGTGCGTCGTACTTCCCGACGGAGCGATAGACCACCACCGGCGTCTCCCATGCCCGAAGGTTCTGGGCCAGGTAGTCGGCCGGGTCGAGCGTCGGCGAGAACGGGAACGGCCGCTCCGCCGGGTTGCGGTCGCTCTCGTCGTCGATGTCGTAGAGCACCAGCCCGTCGACGCCGAGCGGGCGCAGCCGCTCCATCGTCGCGTCGGCGATCTCCTGGACGCGCTCGGCGTCGGTCGAGCGTCGCGGGGGCGTCAGCGCGAACAGCAGCAGCTCGCCCTGCCCCTGCCCGACACGAGTCACGAGATCCACATCAGCCTCCCAGCCGCCGCATCGCAACGGTCCGTACGACGGCCTGCCCCGACTCGTCCGACTCGGCGAGGTCGACCTCCGCCTCGATGACCCAGTCGTGGTGGCCGGCCGGGTCGTGGATGGTCTGGACGACCTCCCACCGCTCGTGCCCACGGGTCACCTGCAGAAGGTCCGGGCCGCGCGCGTCGGCATCGGTGAGGACCCGGTCGTGCTCGACGTAGTAGTCCTCGATCGCCGCGTCCCAGTCATCGGCGGTGAACGTCGGCGACTCCTCCAGCCCACCGAGCTCCTCGACGCGGTCGCGGGCCACCAGGTCGACCCGGCGCCACATCGCGTTGCGCACCATCACCTCGAACACCCGGCCCTGCTGCGACAGCGGGCGGGGCGGAGGCGGAGGCGCGTGCTCGGAGACCTCGCGTGCGGCGTGCGAGGGATCGGCCATGGCCTCCCACTCGTCGAGCAGCGAGGAGTCGACCTGGCGCACGGTCTCCCCCAGCCACTCGACCATCAGCTCCAGCTCCTCGGTCCGGTGGGCCTCCGGCACGGTCTGGCGCAGCGCCCGGTAGGCATCGGTGAGGTAGCGCAGCACCAGCCCCTCGGAGCGGGCCAGCTGATAGCGGGACACGAGGTCGGTGAACCCCATCCCCTGCTCCCACATCTCCCGCACGACCGACTTCGGCGCCAGCGCATCGGGCGACAGCCACGGATGGCGCTCCCGGTAGGTCTCGTACAGCGGCTCGAGCAGGTCGGCGAGCGGCTGCGGCCAGGTCACGTCCTCGATGAGCACCATGCGCTCGTCGTACTCCACGCCCTCGGCCTTGAGCGCGGCGATGGCCTCGCCGCGGGCGGCGTGCTGCTGGGCGAGCAGGAGCGGGCGGGGCGCCTCGAGCACGGCCTCGACGATCGACACCACGTCCAGCGTCAGCGCTTCGGCATCGGGGTCGAGCACCTCCATCGCCGCCAGCGCGAAGTGCGCCAGCGGCTGGTTGAGCGCGAAGTCCGCCGGCAGCGCGTCGGTCAGCACGTAGCGCCGCCCGAACGCGTCGACCTCGTCGAGACGGGTGAGCACGCCGGACGCCACCAGGCTCCGGGCCAGTCGCGTGGCCCGCGCCGCGAGCTTGAGCTGGTCGGCGCGCGCCTCGTGGTTGTCGGTCGTCAGCCGACGCATGACCGGGAACGCGTCCTCCTCGCGCGACAGCACGTTCACGAGCATCGCGTTGTCGACCTTCATGCGTGACTTCAGGGGCTCGGGCCGACCCTCGACCAGCTTGGTGAAGGTCTGCTCGGTCCAGACCACCGTGCCCGCGGGCGGCTTCTTGAGCTGCGGCTTCGACGCCCGCTTGGCCTTCTTCGCATCGCTCATCGCCGCGTTCTTCGCGGCCGCCTTGGCCTTGGCCCGCTCGTTCTCGATGACGTGCTCGGGCGCCTGGACGACGACGTAGCCGGCGGTGTCGAAGCCGGCCCGGCCCGCCCGGCCGGCGACCTGCAGGAACTCGCGCGCCTTCAGCACGCGCATGCGGCTGCCGTCGTACTTGGCGAGGGCGGTGAACAGCACCGTCCGGATCGGGACGTTGATGCCGACCCCGAGGGTGTCGGTGCCGCAGATGACGGTCAGCAGGCCCGCCTGCGCCAGCTGCTCGACGAGGCGGCGGTAGCGCGGCAGCATCCCGGCGTGGTGCACGCCGATGCCAGCCTTCAGCAGCTGCGACAGCGTCTTGCCGAACCCGGGCGCGAACCGTACGCCGGCCAACCGCTCCTTGATCGCCGCCACTCGAGGCTGGTCGAGCTTGTCGAGACCCGAGCCTGGCCGAGCCTGCCGGGACCCCGCCAGCAGCGACGTGGCGTGCTCGACCGCCGCCGCCTGCGTGAAATGCACGACGTAGACCGGCCCCTGCCCGGTGCTGACCAGCTCGTCCAGGGTGTCCCCGAGCGGCTCGAGCGACCACTGGAAGTCCAGCGGGACCGGACGCTCGGCCTGGTCGACGATGGCGGTCTCCCGGCCGTTGCGCCGCGTCAGGTCGGCGGCGAGCTCGGTCATGTCGCCGAGGGTGGCCGACATGAGGAGCATCTGCGCCTGCGGCAGCTCGATCAGCGGGACCTGCCACGCCCAGCCGCGCCCGGGCTCGCCGTAGAAGTGGAACTCGTCCATCACGACCATGCCGACGTCGGCGGCGGAGCCCTCACGCAGCGCGATGTTCGCCAGCACCTCCGCGGTGCAGCAGATGATCGGCGCGTCCGCGTTGACCGCCACGTCGCCGGTGAGCATGCCGACGTCGTCGGCGCCGAAGACCGCGCACAGCTCGAAGAACTTCTCGCTCACCAGCGCCTTGATCGGCGCGGTGTAGAAGCTGACACGGTCGTCGGCCTGGGCCGCCATCGCCGCGGCGATCGCGACCAGCGACTTCCCCGAGCCGGTCGGCGTCGCCAGCACCACGTTGTTGCCGGCCAGCAGCTCGAGGACCGCCTCCTCCTGGTGCGGGTAGAGCTCCAGGCCGCGCTCGTCGGCGTACCCCAGGATCCGGTCGTACGCCGCGTCCTGGTCAGGCACGCGCCCGCGGGTGCGCCGTCGCGAAGACCTCACGCAGGTTGTCGACGGTGACCAGCGTGTAGATCTGGGTGGTGGTCACCGAGGCGTGGCCGAGCAGCTCCTGCACGACACGTACGTCGGCCCCACCGTCGAGCAGGTGCGTCGCGAAGGAGTGCCGCAGGGTGTGCGGCGAGACGTCCTGGGTGATCCCGGCCCGCTCGGCCGCGCGCACCAGCACGGTCCACGCCGACTGCCTCGACAGCCGCCCGCCGCGCGCGTTCACGAACAGCGCTCCCCCGAGGCCGGTAGAGCGCCCCGGCCCGGTCGAGCGCCCCAGGTCGGTCGAGCGTGTCGAGACCCCCGAGACCAGCGCCGGCCGGGCCCGCGTCAGGTACGCCGTCACCGCGTCCCGCGCGAACGAGCCGACGGGGACGATCCGCTCCTTGCCACCCTTGCCGCGCAGCAGGACCGTGCCGGCCAGCCCGTCCTCGGGCGGGTCGAGGTCGAGGTCGTCGACGTCGAGGCCGACGACCTCGGAGATCCGCGCGCCGGTGCCGTAGAGCAGCTCGAGAAGCGCCCGGTCGCGCAGCGCCAGCGGCGTCTCCGGGGCGCCGGCCGCGGCCAGCAGCGCCTCGACGTCGGAGAGCGGAAGCGCCTTCGGCAGCCGCTTCGCCGGGCTCGGCGGCTTCACACCGGCCGCCGGATCCGTCGTGGCCAGCCCGTCCGCCACCGCGAACCGGTGGAACCCGCGCACCGCCACCACCGTCCGCGCGGCAGAGCTGGCCGTCAGCGGCTGGTGGTCGGCGTCGCCCTCGCGCAGCCACACGAGGAACGCGCGGACTGTCTCCTCGGCCACGTCGTCCAGCGAGGAGATGCCGTGGGCCGTGAGGAACCCGGCATACCTCCGCAGGTCGCGTCGGTAGGACGTGAGCGTGTTCAGGGCGGCACCCTTCTCGACCGTCAGGTGGTCGAGGTACACCCTGACCGCGCGGTCGATCGGGGATGGGCCACTCATCCCCTCAGGCTAGCCGGTCACGGCCCGGAAGCCGTCAGCCGAGCACGCTCTCGGGGGTCACCGCGTCGATCTCGACCGCCTCGCCGACCGGCTTGTTCGTCAGCTGACCGGCATGGGTGTTCAGCCCCAGCGCCAGGCTGCGGTCGTCGCGGCAGGCCTGCTCCCAGCCCTTGTTGGCCAGCGCGACGGCGTACGGGAGGGTCGCGTTCGTCAGCGCGTACGTCGACGTGTGCGGCACCGCTCCGGGCATGTTGGCCACGGCGTAGAAGACCGAGTCGTGCACCGTGTACGTCGGATCCGCGTGCGTGGTCGCGTGGGTGTCCTCGAAGCATCCACCCTGGTCGACCGCGATGTCGACGAGGACCGACCCCGGCTTCATCCGCGAGACCATGTCGTTGGTGACGAGCTTCGGCGCCTTCGCGCCGGGGATCAGCACCGCACCGATGACCAGGTCCGCCTCGAGGACCTGCTGCTCGAGGGTGAGCTTCGACGAGGCCAGCCCGTGGACCCGGTTGTTGTAGCGCCAGAACGACATCCGGAGCTTGTCTAGGTCGGTGTCGAGCAGGGTCACGTCGGCACCCATGCCCATCGCGATGTTGGCGGCGTTCTGGCCCGAGACACCGGCACCGATGATCACGACCTTCGCGTTGGCGACACCGCCGACGCCGCCGAGCAGCACGCCGCGACCACCCTGGGCCTTCATCAGCGAGTGCGCGCCGACCTGGGGCGCGAGGCAGCCAGCGACCTCGGACATCGGGTAGAGCAGCGGCAGCGCACCGGAGGGCAGCTGCACCGTCTCGTAGGCGATGCCGGTGACCTTGCGCGCGATCAGCTCCTCGGTCAGCGGCTTGTCGGCGGCGAGGTGCAGGTAGGTGAACAGCACCTGGCCCTCGCGCATGCGGTGGTACTCCTCCGCCACCGGCTCCTTGACCTTCAGCACCATGTCGGCGCTCCCCCACACGGCGTCCGCGTCGGGCAGGATCCGCGCACCGGCGGCGACGTAGTCCTCGTCGCTGATCGAGGAGCCCACCCCCGCGCCGGTCTCGACGACGACCTCGTGGCCGTGCGCGAGCAGCTCGTGCACGCCGATCGGGGTGATCGCCACCCGGAACTCGTTGTTCTTGACTTCCTTGGGTACGCCGATCCGCATCGAACTCTCCTGTGATCCGGGACACTGTCGAACCACCAGTCTCGAAGATCACCCAGCGCAGCGCTAGGTCCGCGAGTCGATATTCGCCGTACGACGCGAAGCTCGGTCAGCCCTTCGCCCTACGGGCCTTCCGGCCCGCGGATCCCGAATCGCCTTCGGCCGGCTGACCGCGCAGGTGCTCGAAGATCAGGCTGGTCTCGGTCATGGCGACGTCCTTGCTGCCGCTCAGGTGGTGGACCACGAACTCGCGGAGCTCGTCGCTGCCCGCGGTGGCGACCTGGAGCAGGAAGTCGTCGGCGCCGGCAAGGAAGTAGACGTTCAGCACCTCCGGCAGCGCGGCCATCGCATGGGCGAACGCGCCGAGGTGGCTGCGGGCCTCGGGACGCAGCCGGACCGCGATCATCGCCTGCAGCGGCCGGCCGACCTTCGCCTGGTCGACGTCGGCGTGCACGCCCCGGATCACACCGCGCTCGAACAGCGACCGGACCCGGCCGTGACACGTCGAGGGCGCGATGCCGACCCGGGCCGCCAGCACGTTGTTGGCGATGCGCGCGTCGGCCGCGAGCTCCCGCACGATCGCGGCGTCGACCGGGTCCAGGTCGGAGTAGGCCGCCACCCCGTCCTCAGTCATCCTCGGGTGCGGGCTCGGGGTAGAGGTTCGTCTCGTCGATCGGGATGCGCAGCTCGCGCTGGCGGGTGATGGCGGCACCGACCAGGCCGGCGAACAGCGGGTGCGGACGCGTCGGGCGCGACTTGAGCTCCGGGTGCGCCTGCGTCGCGACGTAGTAGGGGTGCACGTCGCGCGGCAGCTCCACGAACTCCACCAGCCCGTTGTCGGGGTTGGTGCCGGAGATGACCATCCCGGCCTCGACCAGCTGGTCGATGTAGTCGTTGTTGACCTCGTAGCGGTGGCGGTGCCGCTCCTCGACCCGGGTGCTGCCGTAGGCCTCGGCCGCGATGCTCCCGGCCACCAGGTCGGCCGGCTGGGCACCGAGGCGCATCGTGCCGCCCAGGTCGCCGGCGCCCTCGACGTACGACTTCTGCTCCTCGATCGTCGCGATGACCGGCTCGGGGGTCTCCGGGTCGAACTCGGTGGAGTCGGCCTTCGTCAGCCCCAGCACGTGGCGGGAGTACTCGATGACCATGCACTGCAGGCCCAGGCACAGGCCCAGCGTCGGGATGCCGTTGGTGCGGGCGTAGCTCAGCGCCCCGAGCTTGCCCTCGAGACCGCGGATGCCGAAGCCGCCGGGCACACAGATCGCGTCGACGTCGGAGAGCTGCTTGGCCGCACCTGCCGGCGTCTCGCACTCGTCGGAGGGGATCCAGCGGATGTCGACCTTCGCCTCGTGCGCGAACCCGCCGGCCCGCAGCGCCTCGACGACGGAGAGGTAGGCGTCCGGCAGGTCGACGTACTTGCCGACGAGCGCGACGGTCACCTCCTCCTTGGGGTGGTGCACCCGCTTGAGGAGGTCGTCCCAGAGCGTCCAGTCGACGTCGCGGAACGGCAGGTCGAGCTTGCGGACGACGTACGCGTCGAGGCCCTCGCGGTGCAGGACCTTCGGGATGTCGTAGATCGAGGGCGCGTCGGCGGCGGTCACGACGGCGTCGTCGTCGACGTCGCACATGAGCGCGATCTTCGACTTGATGCTCTGCGGGAGCTCGCGGTCGGCGCGGCAGACGACGGCGTCCGGCTGGAGGCCGATCTGACGCAGCGCGGCCACGGAGTGCTGGGTCGGCTTGGTCTTCAGCTCCTTGGACGGTCCGATGTAGGGCACCAGCGAGACGTGCACGAAGAAGACGTTGTCGCGGCCGATGCGCTGGCGGACCTGGCGCGCGGCCTCGAGGAACGGCAGCGACTCGATGTCGCCGACGGTGCCGCCGACCTCGGTGATCACCACGTCGACGTCGTCGCCGTGCATCGCGAGGATCCGGTCGACGATCTCGTTGGTGATGTGTGGGATGACCTGCACCGTCTCACCGAGGTAGTCGCCGCGTCGCTCCTTGGCGATGACGTTGGAGTAGACCTGCCCGGTGGTCACGTTCGCGTGGCCGGAGAGGTCGGTGTCCAGGAAGCGCTCGTAGTGGCCGATGTCGAGGTCGGTCTCGGCGCCGTCGTTGGTCACGAAGACCTCGCCGTGCTGGAACGGGTTCATCGTGCCCGGGTCGACGTTGAGGTACGGGTCGAGCTTCTGCATCGTCACGCGCAGACCTCGCGAGCGGAGCAGCCGACCGAGGCTCGAGGCGGTGAGGCCCTTGCCGAGCGAGGAGGCGACGCCTCCGGTGACGAAGAGATGCTTTGTCTGATGGCCCGGCGCGATGTTCACCACGGGATTCCATCCTAGGCCATGTACGCCGATTCGCCGCGCTCAGGAAGCGTGTCTCTTCACCGCACGGTCATCCGCGGGCCATCTCGAGCAGCTCGCGCGCGTGCGCGAGGGCGGTGTCGGAGTCGGCGAGCCCGGCGAGCATGCGGGACAGCTCGCTCTCGCGGCCCGCGTCGTCGAGGGTCGTGAGGCCCGAGCTGGTGATCGACCCGTCGGACGCCTTCTCCACGAGGACGTGGCGGTCGGCGAACGCGGCGACCTGGGGCAGGTGGGTCACGACCAGGACCTGCGCGTCGCGGGCCAGCTTGGCGAGCCGGCGGCCGATCTCGACGGCAGCTGCGCCGCCCACGCCGGCGTCCACCTCGTCGAAGACGAACGTCGGCACCGGGTTGGTGCCGGCCAGGCACACCTCCACCGCGAGCATCACCCGCGAGAGCTCGCCGCCGGACGCGCCCTTGCCGAGCGGCCGGGGCTCGCTGCCGGAGTTCGCCGCGAGCAGGAGTTCGACCTCGTCGATGCCGTGGCGTCCGAAGCGCCGCCACCGGCCGGCCACCTCCAGGACATCGGGCGGGAGGTCGTCGTCGGGCGGTGCGGCGGCCTCGCTCTGGCGCACCGCCACCGTCAGCTCGGCGTGCGGCATCGCCAGCAGCGTCAGCTCGTCGCTCACCTCGGCCGCCAGTCGGGCCGCGGCCTTCGCCCGCGACTCCGACAGCTCCGTCGCGGCCTCGGCCAGGCGGGCCCGCAGATCACGCCGCTGCCCGTCGAGCGCGGCGATGGTGTCGTCGGTGCCGTCGAGCTCGAGCAGCCGCGCGCTGGACGTCTCGGCCCAGGCGAGCACCTCGTCGATCGTCTCGCCGTACTTTCGGGTCAGGGCGGTCAGCGCCGCCCGCCGCTCCGAGACCGCGGCCAGCCGCGCGGGATCGGTGTCGATGCGCGCGGCGTACGACGAGACGTCGGCCGCCACGTCGGTCAGCAGGTAGCTCACCTCGGCGACCCGGTCCGCCAGCGCGGCCGCCTCCGGGTCGTGGTCGCGTACGCCGTCCAGGGTCGTGCGCGCCACGCTGACCGCCGCGAGGGCGTCCGGGGAGCCGATCTCGCTCGAGAGCGCCTCACGCGCCTGCTCGGCGGCGACCCGGATCGTGTCGGAGTGGCCGAGGCGGGCCTCCTCGGCGGCGAGATCCTGGTCCTCGCCCGGCTGCGGCGCAGCCACCGTGACCTCGTCGACGCCGAAGCGCAGGAGGTCCGCCTCGCGGGCACGCTCGCGGGCGGTCGCCCGCACCTCGGCGAGCTCGCGCTCGACGGCGGCCAGCTCGGCGTACAGGTCGGAGTAGGTCGCCAGCAGGGCAGCGTTGCCGGCGTACCGGTCGACCGCGTCGCGCTGGGTCTGGGCCTTCAGCAGGCGGTGCTGGTCGGACTGTCCGTGCACGGCGACCAGCGGCTCGGCCACCTCCGCGAGCGTCGCGATCGGTACGCCGGCCCCGCCGACGTACGCCCGCGAGCGGCCCTCGGCGCCGACGTTGCGCGCCAACACGGCCACGTCGTCCTCGACCTCGCCGCCCGCCTCCTCGACCGCCTCGGCGAACCCGGGGACGTCACCCACCCGGACGACGCCCTCGACCCGGGCCTGCTTCGCGCCCGACCGCACCGCGCCGGTGTCGGCGCGACCGCCCAGCAGCAGCCCGAGCGCGCTGACGACCATGGTCTTGCCGGCGCCCGTCTCGCCGGTGATCACCGTGAGTCCGGGACCGAGGTCCAGGGTCGAGGAGTCGATGACGCCGAGCGAGCTGATCCGCAGCTCCTCGATCACGACGTCTCCCCCAGCTCGAAGCGGCCACGGCGCTCCGCCGAGCCGCGCCAGCCGGCGACCGACAGGCCGAACTTCGCGACCAGCCGGTCGGTGAACGGCGCCTGATGCAGCCGCACGAGCCTGATCGGTCGCTCACCGCGACTGACCTCGATCCGGGCGCCGGGCGGCAGCTCGACGCTGCGCCGCCCATCGCACCACAGCACGCCGTACCCCTGGTTGCCGGCGAGCACCTCCACCGCGATCACCGACGACGGAGCGACCACCATCGGGCGAGCGAAGAGCGCGTGGGCGCTGAGCGGGACGATGCAGAGCGCCTCGACCTGCGGCCACACGATCGGCCCACCGGCGCTGAAGTTGTACGCCGTCGAGCCGGTCGGAGTCGCGCACACGACCCCGTCGCACCCCCAGCGGGACAGCGGGCGCCCGTCGATCTCGACGACGACCTCCAGCATCCGCTCGCGCGCGGCCTTCTCGACGCTCGCCTCGTTGACCGCGAACGTCGAGTAGACCATCTCGCCGTCGTGGAACGCCTTCACGTCGAGGGTGAGGCGGTCCTCGGTGGTGTAGTGCTGCTCGATGATCGCCTCGATGGTCGCGGCGACGTCCTCCTGCTCGGCCTCGGCGAGGAAGCCGACGTGCCCGAGGTTCACCCCGAGCACCGGCGTCAGGCTGGCGTGGGTGACCTCGGCCGCGCGCAGGATGCTGCCGTCGCCGCCGATCACCACGGTCAGCTCGCAGCCGTGGCTGGCGTCGCTCTCGGAGTCGGTCAGCTCGACCGCGGGGAGGTACGCCGTCGGGTCGAGGTCGAGGTCCGCGGCCTCGCTGCGGAGGAGGCGCACGACGATGCCGTGCCCGGTCAGCTCCTTGACGAAGGCGCGGGCGATCTCGCGTGCCTCGCTGCGCCCGGTGTGGGCGAGCACCAGCACGCGACGTCCGTCATCGGTCGTCCCGGTCATGGCTCCACCCTCTCATCCGGAGCCGCCACATCGTCCGTGCCTCGGCGCACCGTCGCCGCGATCGCGGCATCGCCGACGACCGCCGGCCCACGGCGGAGCCACAGGAAGAACTCGACGTTGCCCGAGGGCCCGGGCAGCGGGCTCACCGTCACCGCCTGCGCGCCCCAGCCACGCCCGGCCGCCGCGCGCGCGACCTCGACGACCGCCTCGGCCCGCAGGTCCGGGTCGCGTACGACGCCGCCCTTGCCCACCCGGTCCTTGCCGACCTCGAACTGCGGCTTCACCATCAGCGCGAGGTCACCGTCGGGTGCGGTCACGCCGAGCAGCGCGTCCAGCACCAGCCTCAGCGAGATGAAGGACAGGTCGCCGACGACCAGGTCCACCGGTCCGCCGATCTCCTCGGTGGTCAGCGTCCGCACGTTCGTCCGGTCGTGCACGACCACCCGCTCGTCGCTCTGGAGCGACCAGTCCAGCTGGCCGTAGCCCACGTCGACCGCCACGACCTGGCCGGCGCCGGACCGCAGCAGCACGTCGGTGAACCCGCCGGTCGAGGCGCCCGCGTCGAGGCAGCGCCGGCCCTTCACCACCAGGCCCTGCGGCACGAACGCATCCAGGGCGCCGACGAGCTTGTGCGCGCCGCGGGAGACGTAGTCCGGTCCGTTCTCGGACTCCCGTACGACGATCGCGACGTCGGTCGTCACGTTGGTCGCCGGCTTCTGGGCCACCACGCCGGAGACGCTGACCCTCCCATCGGCGATCAGCTGGGCGGCTCGCTCGCGGGACGGTGCCAGCTTGCGGCGTACCAGCTCCGCATCGAGGCGAAGTCGGCGAGGCGGCATGCTCAGGCGGCGCCGTCGGGGTTGTCGCCGCTATCGGCCTGGTCCAGCGCCTGCCGCAGCTCGGTGTGCGCGCGCTCGAAGACGGCGGCGTGCTCGGACACCGGACGCTCCTCCAGCGCGGCGACCATGTCGAGGACGGCGTCGACCGACGCGATGCCGGTGGGCGCCGGAGCCGGAGCGGGTACCTCGGTCATGCGCCGAGGCTACCGCGCCGGGCGCGCGTGGTCCGGGACGCCCAGCCGACTGATGTCCGGTGCCTGGCCGGTCTCGTCGGCGTGGGACCACGAGGCCGACGCCACGGCCCGCCACCAGTCGTCGCCCGAACCGGCACCGGTCACCTCGAGCCCGCCCGGGGTTGCCTCGGCGGTCCACCCGCCGACAGTCCAGCGGGAGCTCTGGCGAGCCGGCTCCGGCTGCGCCGCGTTCAGTCCTCCGAGGTCCCGAGCGAGGTACGTCGGCCGCTGCCCGGGCTCGGCTGCGACCAGCTCGTCGAGCCCCGTGACACCGGTCAGCACCAGGAGCGAGTCGACCTCGGCGTTGTGGGCGCCCTCGATGTCGGTGTCCAGACGATCGCCGACCATCAGGGGGTTGCGCCCTCCGACCCGGCGGACGGTCTCGTCTAGCAGCGGTCGCTCCGGCTTGCCGGCCACCTGCGGCCGCACCCCGGCGAACCGGGCGATCATCTCAACCAGGGCCCCGTGACCGGGCGCGACGCCGAAGCGGGTCGGGATCGTCGCATCGGCGTTGCTCGCCACCCACGGGACGCCGTCGCGGATCGCCACCGCAGCGCGCATGATGTCTCGCCATGGCAGGTCCGGACCGTAGCCGGTCGCCAGGGCTGCGGGCTCGTCATCGATGTCGACGACGAGCAGGCCCGCGTCGGTCAGCGCCCACTCGAGCCCGGGACCGCCGAGCTGGGCGACCCGGCCACCCGCGCCCAGCCGCTCGACGAGCAGGCCGGCTGCCGCCTGGGCCGATGTCACCACGTCCTCGCGATCCGCGGCCACCCCGAGTGCCGTCAGCCTGCCGGCCACCTCCTCGGGCGACCGCGCGGCGTTGTTCGTCACGAACGCCAGCCGCATCCCCGCCGCGCGCGCCTGGGCCAGGTGGGTCGCGGCACCGGGTATCGCGGTCTCGCCGCCGACGTACACGACCCCGTCGAGATCGAGCATGGCCAGGTCGTAGGCGTTCGACAAGGGCTGTTCGCAGGCGCGAAGAGGGGAGATGGCCACTCCACCACCCTGCCAGCAACCACCACCTCCTTCGTAGACTTCCCTGATGGTCGCCGTCACGCTGGTCCCCCCGCCGTACGTCGCGGGGCCCCTGCGGCTGCACCCGTTCGCGGCCCTTCGCCTCGTGCCCCGTCGTGTCGGCGATCCCTCCACCGGCCGCGCCTTCGCGCGGCCTTACCGCGACGTCGCCGAGCGCCTCCAGCGCTGGCAGGCCCGAGGCCTGCTCGAGCGCGACGCCCACGAAGCCGTGTACCTCCACGAGTACTCCTCCAACGGCATCACGGTGCGTGGACTCGTCGGTGCGCTCGATGTCTCGCGGCGCGCGATCCGGCCATCCGACCGCGCCGTCCTGCCGCACGAGGGCATTCATCCCGAACAGGCCGACGACCTCGCCGACCGCATGGACGAGATGCAGCTCAACCCGGCACCGATCCTCCTCGTCCACAACGGCACCGACCGGCTGCGCGAGGTCCAGGCCGACCTCGCCGGCCGAGAGCCCGACCACGAGTTCGTCGACCGCAGTCAGCAGCACCACCGGATCTGGGCCATCACCGACCCGGAACGTCTCGACGTCATCGCGAACGAGCTCGCCAGCAGCACCGCCCTCATCGCGGACGGCCACCACCGGTACGCCGCCTACCTGCGGCTACAGCGCCGCAGACCCAGTGGACCGTGCGACAGCGGGCTCGCGATGCTCGTGGACCAACGGCAGACGCCCCTGTTCCTCGGCCCGATCCACCGCACCCTCGCCGGCACCAGCTTCGACGACATGTCGAACGCGGCCGACAGCATCGGCGTCCAGATCGAGGTCGTGGACGAGCAGAAGGCTGTCGCCGGTCTTGCCTCCGACGCCCTGCCCGTCACCGACGGCGAGCGCTGGGGCCTCATCCGGTTGGACCACCTGGGCGACCGCATCGCCGTCGAGGTGCTCCACCAGGACCTGCTGCCCGCGCTCCCCCACGGCCCCAGCGCTATCGGCTACCACCACACCGTCGAGGACGCCTTGAACCGCGCACAGGACGGGAGCACCGTCGCTGTCCTCCTGCCGGCGCCGCCCGTCGACACCGTGCTCAAGGTGGCCGCGGCGGATCGGCTGCTCCCCGAGAAGGCCACGTCCTTCCAGCCGAAGCCGAGCCTCGGCGTCCTCATCCGGCCCCTGCCCGCCGGATCAGCCGAGCCGAGCTGACCTCGATCTCCACCCGCGCGGCCGTCTGACCCTCCGCCCGGAAGAATCGACGGCGCAGCGCGCCTCGTATCTCCACCGTGTCGCCGGCGCGCCATCCCCGCATCGCCGGCTGGACCCGCGGGGCCCAGCCGGAGCAGTCGATGACGTCCACCCGCTGGCGCGATCGCGACTCCTCGCCGCGCCCGACCACCAACCTCGACACCACCACGACGTCCCCGCTGGGCAGCTCCCGCTCGGCTGGCACAGCAGACAGCGTCCCGACCAGTCGCACCTCGTTCACAGCCTCCATGACCGCTCCTCACTCTCGCTCGAGGACGAGCATCCAGAAGAGCGCCGACATCCGTGCCGAACGCCGACAACGGCTGTGGACAGCCGCAGCCCTCCACAGCCGAGAGTGTGCGAAGTGGCCCACCATGAGGCGCCTGAGGCGGCAGGGGCCGAAAACACGATGAGGGCCAGCGATCAACGCTGACCCTCATCGGCAATGTTTGTCCGGCGGCGTCCTACTCTCCCACAGCCTCTCGGTTGCAGTACCATCGGCGCTGGCAGGCTTAACTTCCGGGTTCGGGATGGGACCGGGTGTTTCCCTGCCGCTATGGCCG